>Ga0114978_10000075_pt1 | contig 75920 bp, 114 predicted proteins | sample S_140212_EF_Meta_FD_87027 | JGI IMG/M metagenome (GOLD analysis project Ga0114978, IMG submission 87027) | Freshwater microbial communities from Lake Simoncouche, Canada to study carbon cycling - S_140212_EF_MetaG | ecosystem: Environmental > Aquatic > Freshwater > Lake | place: Lake...
GAGACAATGTTTTAGAGCTAACTAGTTATATTAAAGCGTTATCTGAATATTTATTTAGAAGCAAAGTTTATTAAAGGAGAACAATCATGACCCCCGAAGATCTTGACAAACTTATAAATGACCCCAAAACATGGGTGGTAAAAGAGTTTAACAACACTAGTAATATATATCTCCATCTTGAAGAGATTGAAATTTTAATTACTGGATTAAATTTATTAATTGGGCAAGAAATCGCAGGGCGAAATGTTATAGATTTGAGTTCGCATCATAAGCAAGGACAATTTAAAGAACTACTTGAAAAGTTATACGCACTAGATGATCGAGAAAGGAGTAGGAACTAATGAGGTATAATATTTTAGCAAATGGAGAAAAGGTAGCAACAATCGAAGCCGACTTTAAAAGGGCAGAATGCCCATTAATACTAGATGGTGGGTCAACGCCATATCAAGTAGGCGATTTCAGCCACAATAAGGTTCAAGCTGCCGAAGCACTATTGCTATGGGATAAATTAACAACAGGCTATAATCGTGTTTCTATACTCACAGATGATGAGGGAGAAAGATATGTGCTGGCCGATATTAGTGTAGTTGAGAGTGTATAAAACTTTAAAAGGAGGTTATAAAATGACAGCAACAGAAAACAAACCAGAATCTAAGAAAGATAAAATTAGCGATGGGGCAATACTAGAAGCCCTATACAAACAAGTAGATAGAGTTGAAGATGTAATTCAAACATCTGTCGTAAATGTATATTCAAACAGATACAGAATCAACATTTGGCAATCTGTTGGTAATCCATTCATTCCTAAGTTGGGCAAGATAGTGGCTAGCTATTTTGTTTGTATAGATGAGCGAGGAAAATTAAAAATATTAGGAAGAATGAGTGAATAATATTGGTCTTGAAACGAATAATAATAAGGAGTATGTCGATGAAAAAATTAGAAAGTCAAAAACAATTATTTGAAGATGTCTTTGCAGTAGAGCATATCCATTCAAGTAAAAAGAAGTTAGTTATTCGTACAGATGTATTTGAAGATGGCATCATCGTGCAAAAGGTATCTGCCAATTGCACAATGCTTTATATCAACGACCTTGATTATATGGCTAAAGGCGATGTTCTTGACGGAAGCATTCAGATAATTTTCTTTCCAATATCGGAAAAAGAATTGAACAAAAGATTTAAACTACTTGCTAACTCTATTTTAAAAAAGGAGGAATTATGTGGTACGAAGACAGACAAAATTTAGTGGCTCTGGCCAATTACCTTAAAGATGATGGAGAGTGGAGAGATTATAGCACTAAGGAGCATAAGGATGATCCTGCTAATCGAATGATCTACTTTCTTTCTAAGCCTTGGAAGTGGCAAGAAGAGTGGGAGCAATTTCAACAGAAAAGGAGTGAGGAACTATGTCAACAAAAATCATAACAAGGAAAAGAAAACAAACAGGTGAAGAACTAAAGGGTTGTACTTCTGCTCTACTATCTTCACTTAGAGAATCTTACAGAATACTAAATGACTACTCTAACAACTTAGAGAAAACAGTATTGAGAACGCCATTAAACATTAACTCTTTGCAAAACGAAATTGAAAAATTAAACTTTGCATTTCAGAATTTAGTATGTTTATATGATCGTGATGAACAACTAGAAATTATAATGGAAGAACTTAAGAATGAAGTATCTGTACAACTAGCAAAAAGATAATTTATTTGAATAATTTCAATTGAATTACGAATAATAATATATACAATAAAATCACAAGGAGAGTCATATGTATCCATCAGACCCAACACACGGAACTTTTTGTTTGTTTATCTTATTGGCAGCATTTGCCATACAGATTATTGCTCTTAACTTTAATAAAGGAGGATGATATGAAAAATAGAAGGATTAGCATTACATCAAGCATTATCGAAGGCATTGAACGAATGGTGCATAGTAATTGCATTAATGAAAGTTATGCTGAATTCATCTTGGATTGGATTCAAAATATTAAAAGATTTCCAATGCAAAAATATTCAGATATTCCACAAGAGCTACGCTTAAAATTAGACATTCTTAATAGTCAATACATTGATAAGAATGAAGAAAAAAATGGTCTTGTATATCATAAAAGTGTCTTAGATGCATTTATGTACATAACCAAAGTTAATGAAAGATATAAGGAAGTAGCTCCAATTGCTGCTGAAGTTGAACAGGAATAATGTGCGTCTTTTCTAAACTAGGAGGGTTTATGATGACTGCTAGGATTTTAATGTGCTTTGCTGCTATATGTGTGTTTGGATGCGGAACGATAGAGCAAAGCGTTTCTACTAGTATCAGTCCATATGACAGTAGAGAAATAGAAAAAATTAATGTGAGTTTTAAACACTATTATGTTTTTCCAGCTAGGTAATTTATGACAATAGAAAAAAAGAAATTCATATCTGGTGATAATGGATTTATATATTCAATGTCTAAACCTAAATGGAAAAAGCACTTAAAGTTAATGCTTGCCCACAAACTATCTTTGTTAAAGAAGAAACATCTTCTAATGCCAGAGATCAATAAGGATGACATTAAGTTAATAGCCTATAATATATTTGATATATATAGGCTTAAGCAGGATGATTGTATTGATATAATTAAATCAGAAATTGTAAAACTAGGAGAACAAAAATGAAAATGTATGTAGTTGGTGGATATAAAGATGGAAAAATTCGTGTTGGTTTGCTCGACAAGGTTTGGAAAAGCAAAGCTGGAACTGAATTAGTTACCCTAAAGATTCTTGATCATTATAAAGAACATAAAACAGTTTATAGAACTTATCATAAAAAAGAATTAGATGTTATGAAAGTTTTAGATGTTGATGAAAAGGAAATTGAACAATGAGAATACTTATTACTGGCGGTTATGGGTTTCTTGGAAAGAGTATTTGTAACAATTTAAAGTTAAAAGGCATTAAAGAACTTACAAATATTGATGAATCTGGAGAAGGGTATTATAGATTTAGAAAAAAAGACTTTGATATTATAGATAAACAACAATGTTTAGAGTTAATTAAAAGGTTTAATCCAGAAAAAATAATTCATGCAGCAGCAAAAGTTGGAGGTATAGGAGCAAATAAAAAATATCCTGCTGATTTTTTCTATGAAAATCTTATGATGGGAGTTAATTTAATAGACTCATGTAAAAATACAAGTATTAATAAAATAATTTTAGTTGGAACAGTTTGTTCTTATCCAAAAATAACTCCTGTGCCGTTTAAAGAGTCAAATTTGTGGGATGGTTATCCAGAAGAAACGAATGCTGGATATGGAATAGCAAAAAAAACAATTCTTACTCAAGCTATATCATATAAACAACAATATGGAATTGATTTTACATATCTTCTTATGGTAAATTTATATGGAATTGGAGATAACTTTGATGATCAAAGCTCTCATGTTATTCCTGCATTAATAAAGAAATTTGTTAACGCTAAAAAAAATAATTTAAATTCTGTAGAAGTTTGGGGAACAGGTAATGCTACTAGAGAATTTTTATATGTAGATGATGCATCAGAAGCAATAGTAAGATCAGTTGATAAATGCGGATCTTTTGAACCAATGAATATAGGCAACGGATTTGAAGTAACAATCAAACAAATTACCTCTATAATAAAAACAATTGTTGGATATAATGGAGAAATTGTGTTTAATACAAATTATCCAGATGGTCAACCAAGAAGATGTCTAGATACAACTTTATCAAAACAAAATCTAGGTGATTATGCAAACACAAGTCTTTACGAAGGACTAAAGAAAACAATTGAATGGTATTTGGATTTTAAAAAATGATCAAAGTACAAACACAAGCTATTCGTGGCGATGAATATCACAGAGGAATTTTTTCTTTTGTAGATCAATTTCTTTCAAACTGTAAGTATTTTTATGATTTAAAAATTAATTTTAAAATGAATTTTGATTTAAATAAAAAAACAGGTTATTACGATACAGAATACAAAAAAACAGATAATGTTTGGGAATATTACTTCAATAAAAATTTTGAAGAACAACCAGATCAAATAGTAGAATGGATTGGAAACTATGATTATCATTATGAATTTAATTACAACGATCAAGAAAAAAGATTTATTTGCAAGGAATTAATAGAAAAACACTTAAGTATAAAGAATGAAATAATTTTAATTGCTAATTCATTCTATCGGAATAACATTAAAAAAAATAGTTTAGGGGTTCATGTTCGTGGAACAGATATAGAAATACATCATCAAAAAATAAAGTTTGAAAAGTATTTTAAAGAAATAGATGCTCTTTTAAATCAATACGAAACAATATTTTTATGTTCAGATGAATATCAAACAATAGATGTTTTTAAAAACAAATATGGAAATAAAATAATTACATATGAATCAAAAACATTATCAAAAAACAATGTTCTACCTGAGTACAAACAAAATGGAAAAAATAAATATAAAATGGGTGAAGATGTTATTGTTGAATCTTTACTTTTAAGTAAAACAGATTTTTTACTAAAAGGTAAATCTAATATGTCAAATTTTTCATTGTTATATAATCCACTATTACAATTTAAAAATTTACAATGAGGCTTTATGATATCTTTAGCAAGTGACAGCATAACAAAAGAAGACATAAAAAATCTTGTTGAATGGTTGTCTCAAGAAAAAATACCTAAGTTAACTAAAGGACATTTAACAGTTGAGCTTGAAGAAAAATGGGCAAAAAAAGTTGGTTCAAAATATTCTGTATTTGTTAATTCTGGATCTTCTTCAATACTTTTAACTTTAGCAGCATTAAAAGAATCTGGAAAATTAAAAAATTTAAAAATAATAGTTCCGGCATTAAGTTGGGCAACAGATGTAAGTTCTCCAATGATACTTGGTTATGAAACTATAATGTGCGATTGCAACTTGCAAGATTTGTCTTGCGACTTAAATCATTTAGAACAAATCTTTAAAAAAGAAAAACCATCTTTATTTATACTAGTTTCTGTTCTTGGATTAGTTCCAAATATGAAACAAGTAAATGAATTGTGTAAAAAGTACGATGTTATATTGTTAGAAGATGCATGTGAATCTATGGGTTCTAAGTATGAAAATAAATACCTTGGTTCGTTTGGTTTAGCTTCGTTTTATTCAATGTATTTTGGTCATCATATATCAACTATAGAAGGTGGATTTATAAACACAAATGAAGAATGGCTTTATCATTTATTGTTAATGATGAGAAGTCATGGTTGGGATAGAGATCTTTCAAAAGAAAAAAGAGATCAATTAAGAAAAGAAAATGATTGCTCAGAATTTAACGCACTTTATAACTTTTACTATCCAGGATTTAATTTAAGATCAACAGACTTGCAAGCATTTATAGGTATAAGAGCTATAGATAAATTAGATGAATATGCAAATATAAGAAATAGAAATTTTAACATGTATATGAAATTTTTAACTAATAACGAATTAAATTTAATTTGTAGAGAAGAAGATTTTATTTCAAGTTTAGCTATGCCGTTTATGCACAAAAATAAAAATAAAATTGTTAATTTGTTAAGAGAAAAAAATATAGAAATAAGACCATTGATTGCTGGAAATATGGCAAAAAAACCTATGTGGAAAAATAAAAGTGAAGGAATTGTAAATTGTGAACTAATAGATTTGTTTGGTTTTTATCTTCCTAATCATCAAGACTTATCAGAAAACGATGTTAAAACTGTATGTTCAATTTGCACTCAGGCCACTCTCTCCACCAATTCTTAGTAGATGTATCACAATCATATCCATTCCAAGAATATGGGCCATTTTGAATAAAGTTTTTTCCTTTTGAAGAATCCATAAATAAAAAACAGTCTTTTTTATTGTTTAAAAATCTTTGTCTATGTACATAAGAAGAAAATGTGCTTCCTGGGGTTCCAATAAAATAATCTGATTCACACATAATTAAAAGAGATATTAATCCTAAAACAACATTGTCATGAAATTCTAATTCTAAAAATTCTTTTTTAAAAAAATTTAATATTATTTCATCAACAAGTAAGCATTCTTTTTTAAATTCTTTTTTGATTAAATCAACATCATCAGTTGAAAATACAAGCCTATTATTTTTTTCTTTTATTTGATTTAAAAATTTAAGTCTGTTTTCACTCGTTGCAAAATAGTTTTGAGAATGATCTGTTAGTCTAAAGTGTATAGATGAAAAATTTCCTATTTGATATGCTATTTTTTTAGCTAAATTTATATATGGATCTTTAAATTTTAATTTGCTTAAAAATATATCAAGTTCTTTAGGTCTATTATAAAAAAATCTGCTGTAAAAAGCAAAACAGGTCTTATGAAAAAAATTTTTTGTTGTTTTGTTTAGAGTTAACTTAGCCCTATCTTCAGCAAAACTATTTTCATTTTCTCCATCATTACATTTGTAATATAAACCAATGATATGTTCATGAATAGTACACGATGTTTGTGAAGCATTGTTGATTAATGAATAATCAATAGAATCTGGAATATCAATCAACTGAAAAATATTTGGTTTAAAAGATTCACCTATTTCTTTTATGTTCATTGTTTTTACTGGGGGCAAAAAAATACTACCATAACTTTTATTTGAATAATCAAAAAATTTTATATGTGATTTTTCTAAAAAAGAAATGCCCGCACCTATTTCAACTGACATAAGTTGATTTATTAATCCAGCATTATGAATTTGCCACAATATGTCATTCATGAAAATATATTTACCCTATTCCAATTTTCTTTTGTTATATCATTTTGAATATTATTAGGTTCTGGTGCAATAGATCTCCACCAACTGTTAGGGCATGTTATAAAATCTTTTCCACTTAAATAAGCACCCATCCAAGAAAATGAAGAATTTGCAATTATATGACTACTGCATTTAGTCATCATATACAATGAAACATATTCGTTTTTATTTATTATATGAAAATTTTTTCTGTTTTTAAAATAGTTTTTAACAAAATCAACATCGTCAGAAAAAACAAGAACATCTTGATCTGATGGAATGTGTTGTGTAGCAACTTCGTAATATCCAGTTTCTATTAAATTTCCAAAAAAATTAATGTTTAAATAATCTGTTCTTCTAACATGAATACTAATTGGATTTTTAAAATTAGAAAGTTCTTTATCTCCATCTTTTATTATGTTTTCTTTAAAGTTCAATGTTTCTATTAATTCTTTTTTATAATTATCAAAATACAAGTACGATTGAAAATAACCATGAAAAATTGTGTTGTCTTTATAATTTAATATTGATGGATCAAAGTTACACGAACCTTTTGTTTCTACGCAAACATTAAGATTTTTATTCTCTATAAAATCAAATATCTTGACTTTATTAATGTCAAAACAATTCCAGAACTGACAACCATTATTTAATGGAAGATGTATTTCATATCCTTTTGATTTATGTATACTGAACAAAAGTGCAAATTGAAATATTTGATTACCAAGTCTGCCCATTGCAGGACCAAATAAACTTATTGTTATCATTTTATATAATCCAAGATTATGAATCCTGCGATAGTTGTTTAGCCATATACTCAGCATGTTTTTGTTCAAACTCTAATATCTTATCTGCTGGCCCAACATAAGTAAACTTATCACTATTGTAGTGTCTTATCATAGTCATCATGGTTGATTTAAGCCAATTGATTACTTTTTGACAATCGCTGCTATATATAGCATTTGGCCATACCTCTTGCCCCATCAGTATATCTATTCCTAAGTCATTGTTTTTGGCAGAAACAGGGTAGAACATCAAACCCAAATTGTTTGGCTTTAAACTTTCTTTATTTGGCATAAGACCTAGAATATAAGAACAATCCCATGTCCTACAGCTATGTGGTCTAGATTCATAAATACCACAACCACCACCCTCTGCTCTATGATCACAATTCTTATATGTTTTTTTATTGATTTCTTTCACTTCCAATATGTTGCAACACACATCACAATCACCACAAGACCTTTCGCTCATAGGAAGTTCCATCATAACTCCTTGCAACAAAACACATTAGTGTTAAACTATAATAAAAGTATAATCAAAAGGGAGAGGATATGTTATTATTTTTAGAAAAAATACTTCTTGGTTTAATGCCATTTGTATTTAGCAGAATAGCATTTCATTTAACATCTAATAACATTAATGATTATATAAGATATTGCTGTGTTTATTTGTTTTATTTGTCGATAAAAAGAATAAACGACCAAGACATAATCAAATCATATGTAAACAACGACAACAATCAAATGACTAGAGTTAAGCATTCGCTGCTTTATGCAACTACAGTATTTGTGTTGATGATAGTTTCATTTCAATATTATCATTGGACATTCAATATTTCTTTTTTAATTTCTTTTATATCCCTAAACATATTTTGGAGATTTAAGGATATGTACAACAAATATGAAATAGGGTATTTTGCTTCTAATTTGTTTAACGCATCTTATACATTATCATTTATGATTTCATCTTGGTTTTTATGCCAAGAAACAGTAAGCTTTCATTATTGTGTTGGATCATTAATAACTGCATACTTATGCTCAAATTCAATGATAAATAAGCTTATTTTCAATAGAATTATTTGAACTAATGTGTGTTAAGAACGAATAACATAGTATGGAAACAACACTTTACTTTAACGCAAGGAGATACATATGGACACAACAGCAAAGATCAAAATTAATGGCAAGAGTTATATGATTTTTTTAAGTGATGACACCATAAATGTTTTACTTAAAAACAAAGTGGCAGCAAAAGATATTGCCAAAAAGTATATTGACTCACAATTTACTGTAAAAGGCGTTTGTCATTACGATAAAGTTGGAAGTGCTAATGTTTGTATTCTAACTATTAAGGCACATGATGCAGAAACAAACAATGAACTTAGCTGTTTTGTAATGAATACACTTGGCAATTACAAAGAACTTAGGCCAGTATCTCCAAACAAATGGAGTGTTGAGCTAGAATGTGGCCACAGGGCTATCATAGATGATACTGTTGACAAAATTAACAGCGAACATATTGTTGAATGCTTTAAATGTAAGGGGAAAAAATAATGAATGAATTAGACACTCTAAAAGAATTTAATTGGCAATTGCAACATTTCTTTACATTGCAAGACGAAAGAATTAAAAAGCTTGAAGAGGCCATAAGAACTCATCAATCAGAAATGCAAAATCATTGGGCTAATCTAAGCATAGATGAAAGACAAGTTCCTGACTGGGATACAAACAAAAAACTATGGGATTCTTTGTAAAAAACAATATTTCGGGTATTTACTTATATGGATACCAACGATTCATATAAAATTGTATTTACAAATGAAATGCTTAAATCTATTGGTATAGATACAAATAGCGATGATATTGAAGTAGAAATAACAATAGAAAATGGAAGCATTAAAGTTTGCAGAAAAGAAGATGCTATCTAACAATTACCTTTGTGCATTTTTTCAATATGTATGTTATGTAATAGTATATCTTCTTATAATGAAATTAATAAAAGAAATATTAAATGAAGATTCAGATGAATATTTTTAAGTTTTAAACGAATAATAAGAAGTGTAAGGAATACATAACCCAAGGAGAAAAGATATGATGATTTACGATTGGCTTTTTGGCAAGGAAACTAGGAAAACTTGCAGCGGTTTTGATCTAAAAGAACAGGAAACAATAGAAGGACTTGTTTCTGAGCTTAACTTGCTCAAAGCTAAATTTAATGATCTAGAACTAGATTATATTGAATTAGAAAACATTAATGCTTCTTTAAGTTCTGATAATGAGGAACTAAAAGGCAAGAACAACGAACTAATATCTATACTCTTAAAGGTATCTGATATAGCAAGAGTGGGTGTTGAGTCTAGTAAAAAAGGATATTAATCAAATTATAGGGTGTCTGGACTAATGTCGGTGGGAAAAGTCTTACTAGTTGTGTTGACTAGAGACACCTTATAATAAACTTAGGAGGAATTATTATGGAAATTGGAAGTTTAGTTTTTGCTAGAAGATTAAATGAAGCTTTTACTATTTATACTGATTGTGGAAATATAGAAGTTAGCATTAAAGAAATAAGCAAATATTCAAATCAGGTAAGATTGTGTATTAAAGCACCAAAAAATATTAAAATTATGAGAGATGATGCTGTAGATGTAAGACCAAGCCACATGTTATTTACGCCAACAATTCCAAAATCGGAGAAAAAATGAACAGAAGACATTTTATAAAACATACTGCTGGCATTTCTGCACTTTCTTTTGTAGGAAAAGTTAAAGCACAAGAAGAAGTGCTTAAAAAAAATGGTAAAAAGCTAATTGTTTTATGGATGGGTGGCGGTCCTAGTCACATGGATCTTTGGGATTTAAAGCAAGGACAGGCAAATGGCGGTGAATTCAAGCAAATACTTACTTCTGCAAAAGGAGTGAGTATTAGTGAGGTTCTTCCAACAATAGCTTCTCAATTTCACAATTTAGTTGCTGTTCGATCTCTTGTGACTAATGAAGGAAGTCATGAGAGAGGAACTGTTTTAATGAATACTGGGCATCAACCAAGCGTTGTTGTTCAGTATCCATCCATTGGTTCAGTAACATCTTCTCTTTTAACATCAAAAGAACTACCCTTGCCAGGATTTATTGGGATTGGAAATTCAGCACAAAGGATTGGTCCAGGATTTTTAGGAACAAATCTTGCACCATTCACAGTTCAAAATGCTGGAACTCCACCAGAGAATATTAAAGCACCAAAGGAAATAGATGATGAAGAAAGACTTAGACGAAGACAAAGACTGTTTTATACATTGGAAGACGATTTTTCGGAAAGAATTGCACCTCACATTAAAAATAGTGTGGCTAGAGAAGCTATGGGCAATCATGCTCAATCTCACTCTAATATCTATGGCAAAGCCTTTGATCTTACACTATCTCCGCTAAAAACTATCTTTGAACTAAAAGACGAAAATCCTAAAACGATTGAGTCTTATGGTGGTAGAGGAAATAACTTTGGAATGGGTTGCCTTCTTGCTAGAAAGTTAATTTCTAAAGGAGTTAGCTGTGTACAAATCGACTTGGGTGGATGGGATAATCATAGCAATATTTTTAGTACTATTAGGGGCGGGAATGGGAATCGTCTTGATATGGGCATGGGATATTTGGTCAAGGACTTGGTAGATATGGGTATGTGGAAAGATACTGTAGTTATGTGGATGGGAGAGTTTGGCCGTACCCCTAAGATTAATCAGAATGGTGGTCGTGATCATTGGGCTAGATGTTGGTCTGTGGTTCTTGGGGGTGGTACTATCCAAGGTGGACAGGTTTATGGATCTACAACTTCAGATGGTATGGACATTAAAGACAAGCCTTGCAGTATTTCAGATGTTTATGCTACAGTGTACAAAGCGTTAGGTTTGGACCCAATGTTTCAAATTAGAGACAATTTAGGGCGACCAATACCTATATCTGATGGTAAGCCACTAAGTATATTTTAGGAATGCTATGTTATTACATTTAAAAGATTTTTTTACTAAAGAACAATGTTCTTTTTTAAGTGGGATTTTGTTGGATTATTATAAAAATAATAGTCTTGGTTGGGAAGGTAATGATCAGCATTACAAAAATTCTTATGGTTCAACAATTCCAGAATTTGAATCTGTACTTGAAGACATAACCCCAAGAATAAAAATATTATTAAAAAATGATAATATTGTAAAGGTAAATAGCTATAGTAGAATTTACTTTAATGATTCTATTTTAAAAAGACATGTAGATAGAGAAGACTTAGAATACACATTAAGTGTTTGTATATTTGATAATACAAATAAAAAGTGGCCACTATTTGTTGAGCATGATGGTGGTATAGCTGAAGTAATAACAAATGTTGGTGATGGTGGATTAATAATGGGAACTAAAATGGCACATTGGAGAGAAAAACTTCTTTGTGAAGAAGATCAAATGGTTATGCAATGTTTTTTCCATTGGAAAAATATTAAATAAATTTGTTTTGTCTAATCCAAACAATAGCAATCCACTTGTTTCCAGAAACAACAGGTAATCCTGCATGTATTGAGTCATAGTCTAATGATCCATCATCATTTAAATTTGACCAAAGCAAACCTTTGCCTGTTTTTGGAATTACCTTAATATCTTTTTTAACAAATTTTGTTTCGCCACCTTCAAATTCATCGTTTAAATAAAACAAAAAGCTGTAAGTCCTTTGCCCACCTCTATTTATATGAACATTATAGTCTTGTGTATTAGCATGAAAAAAATCATGATGTTCTTTGTATTCACCACCTATTTCATAATGAACAATATGTATAGCTTCTTGATTTTCTATTGGCAAAGATGTGTGTTCTTGCACTATTTGTTTAATCTTTTTATTTAAATCAACGCCAAAACTATCTATTACTGGAGATAAAACCCAAGTACCATCTCCAACTCTATAGTTATTATTTTCACCTATAGTTGTTAATTTTCTAAGTTGTGCTTTAGAATAATCTATTAATGTTTGACAGTCTTCTTTTGTTAACAAATTTTCTATTTCTTTAATAACCATTGAAAAAGTCCTTTATAAAATATATTATGACAAAAGTTGAATAATTGTTTGTTTCATACGAACAATATAGTATGGATCTGGTTATGTTACCAGATTAATTTGTAGGATTCTTTAGGAGGAAGATTTATGTTCGATTTGTTATTGGCAACATCGATTGCCTTTGGTTCTGAATCTGTTAACGCTATTGGACTTCGTTCTAAGTCCAGTTGTTCTGGTGGTGTTTGTTCGTCTTCTGCATCAGCACCTGTTGTAGTTGATGCTAAGAATAAGCCAGAAACAAAGGTTGTTGCTGCTCAACAAAAGCAGTCTAGGTTTAAGGGTGTTCTTCGTGGGAAGAAATGTCGTTAATCTATATGAGACATGGGGTTGTGTCAAAAACAGCCCCATTGTTTTGTAAGAAAAACATATACATATTTCTTACAAGGAGGTTTAAATGCTTAAAGTTTATGACATGTTTTCGGGTATAGGTGGTTTTGCTTTAGGATTTCAAAAAGAAGGTTTTGAAGTAACTGCTTTTGCAGAATTAGACAAGTATCCTTCTCAAGTCTTAGCAAAAAACTTTCCAAACATTCCAAATTATGGCGATGTTACAAAAATAAAATACGAAAAAAATCAATTTGATGTAATAGTTGGGGGTTTTCCCTGCACAGATATATCTATAGCAAGTCAATCAAAGGAGGGAATATATGGCAAAAGATCGTTCTTGTGGAAAGAGTTCTTCAGAGCAGTTGGAGATATTCAACCCAAATATTGCGTCATTGAAAATGTCCAAATGCTCGTTAGAAGAGGGCTTAACACGATACTCAGCGACCTTGCCTCCATCGGGTACGATGCGACTTATACGACACTCGATGCCCAATACTGTGGAACAGCCCAAAGAAGGCGTAGAATTTACATTTTGGGAGTCCGTGATGGAATCCCCGCCAATAGCGATATATTCGAGTTTGGCCCTCGTAGTACTAGAACCTGTCAACAAAGCATGGAACTTGTCAAAAAGAGCTTTGAATGGAATTTTAAAGAGAGCATGTGGTTCAAAGAAACCTTTGCCTACTTTACTCGCCAAAGAAGTGATCAATTTGATGAATGCGGAGTGTCATCGACCTTAACAAAAAGAGATTATAAATCATTTACAGATTTAGTAGTCTCTAATGGTAATATACGCAGAGTAACGCCCACAGAGAGGCTTAGACTTATGGGTTTTCATGACCATTGGCATATTCCAGATGCTTCAAATACAGATAAGTATAAATACAATGGTATGCATGTACCTTCAGTTCAGTACATAGCAAGATGTTTAAAGGAGTATCATAAATGTTTGAATTCTCAAAAATAGCAGAAAAGTTTGATGAACACTTGTCTGGACAACTATATTGGCACAGCAATTTTGTTAATCATTTCTTGCCTGAGATTGCATCGGTATTTATGGCAGAAGAAACAAATGTGTACGATTTTGGTGCAAGCACAGGTAATGTGGAATTGGCTTTATCAAGTATGATTAAGTCAAGAAACATAGACTATATACCAGTTGAAAAATGCAAAGAGATGGTAGAAAGATATAAAGGTGAAAGCGAAGTAGTTCTTGATGACTTTCTCAATATTTATATGGAAGAGTTTTCATTTGCCACATGCATTTTATCTTTATGTTTTGTTCACCCATCAAAAAGAGAAATGTTTATTGATTCTTTAAAAAATAATTGTATGGTCGGAGGTGCTTTTGTAATATTAGAAAAAATGAAATCTAGGGGTGGATATCTAGGAACAGCCTTAAATAGAGTTACATGGCGTAATAAGATTGAAAATGGCGAATCTGTAAAAATGGTAGTTAATAAAGAACTTTCTTTAAGTGGAGTTCAATATCCTCTAAGTGAAAAAGAACTTGAAGAATTTGAGTTAATATGGGCGTATGGTGATTTTCGTGCTTACATTTGGCTAAAGGAGTTTTAAAATGGAAGAAGAATTAGATTATCATTGTTCTGAATGTGGAATACAAATTTCAGAGTGGATGCTTAGAGATGTTGATGGAGTTACAGTTGACACTTGTTTAAATTGTGCTATTAAAACATCATTGATGTCATGCCCTGTTTGCAATAAAGATATAGGTATGACAAATGTAGATCGTGCAAATAGAATACTTGGTGAAGGATGGGAAGAAATGTGTGAAAAATGTGCTGTTGAATTTAAAAGGAAAGTTTAAAATGGAAGATGAATTTGTTATTACTTTTTTAGGTAAAAAGTATAGAATTAAAGATGTAAAAAAAACAATTAAAGAAAAAGAAAAAACAGCTAAAGTTTTTAATCATAAATATATAAGTAAAATAGACGAAAAAATATGTAAGTGGGAAATAAAATGAAAAGCATAAAAATAAAGATTGACGATGAAATTTTCTATGTTTTTTATAGTGAAGAATGTAATTTAAAAAAAGACATAACTAAATTAGACTGGGGTCAACTGCTATATCATTTAAAAGATTCGGTTTTTCCAAAACAAGAAGATGTAGACGAAGACACAGATAATAACCACATAATAGATTTATCTTTATTTTTAGATGATTTTAAGTTTTTAGTATTTACACACTCTTTTGGAAGCAAAAGAGTTTTTTCTATTTATTGTAATCAAAAAATAATATCAAAGAAAAAGTTAGCGTTTGGAAAATGGTCTGCTCAACTTGAATGTGGTCATTCATATATAATGGATGAAAAAATAGACGATTTGAATAAGTTTAAAAGAATTTTTTGTTCTAAATGTTTGGAGGAATCTAATGGATAAAGGTTATATTCGTAAAGACAAATTATCTGAAATAAAATTGGAATCTGGAGGATTAGCGTTAATATCTATAGAGCAAATTCAAAATTTGCTTGAAAGTTTAACTGGTAAACATTATGACATTTTTGAATTATTTCAAATGTTAAGATCTTTTGATGGCGACATAATTAACATGGACATGATGGAAACTATTATTGTAGAAGGTTTGTATACATTAAATACAGATGGAACTAACTGCAAGCATGTTACTATATCTCCCATTGCAGAAGACAAAGAAACTTCTAGAATGATATGTGAAGGCGAAAAAACAATGGAAGAATATTATATTTCTGAAACAAAAAGACTTAAGGTAAATATTTCAAAGAATCTTGGTTTTGTGACTGAGAAGTGCAATGAATACAAAAAGGCAATGTTAGGTAAAAAATATGAAAACAGATGAGATAATGAAGCGTATTGAAAGTGGTAACACTCTGGCAGATAAAGTTGCTAATTATTTAAACTTTAGATTTAAATACAAATTTGAAAAGGCTTCTATCGAAGAAGATAAGAAGTTAATGATTGATTATAAGTGCAGCAAAAGCAATAAAACTGCACAAATGAAATGTCGTGAAAATAAATCAGACATCATTTACGAAGCAAAAAGGTTCTATTCTACAAGTGGTGCTTTTTATGAAGAAGCAAATGGTAGAGATGTGAGAACAGAAGCAACACTATACATATGTCTGTCAGCAGATAAAAGACAGATAATTGTTGCAGAAACAGAAGCTATCAAAAAAATAGTTCAAAAAGAAATGCAAAAATTAGAAGTAACATTAGATCAAGTAAAACAATATGAGCAAGAATGTGCATCTACTAGAAATAAAACAAAAAAATTAGCATCAAACAAATCTAGAATTGAAGTATGGTTTAAGGTTGATGAAGGCATAGATTCAAGGCATTATAGTAAATTGCTTGTATTTATTCCGTATTCTGCGATATTTGAATCTGTAGTAATTGACTTAAGAAGCAACGAAAACATTGAAGATGAAAGGACTTGGAAAAATGGATAATGAAATTATGTTTAACCAAAGAATACCTAGCTTACTTGTTGTTGATAACTTTTATAAAGATCCAGACTTTATTGTAGAAGAAACAAAAAAGTTTGAGTTTAAAGAAGAAAATAAATTTTATAAAGGAAAAAGAACAACATCTTGTTTGTTTCCATATGTAAAAGAAGAATTTGAAAAGTTATTGCAAGTTCAAATAGTTGACTGGTTAAATCAACCAATGAATGGCGTTTTTCAAATAACAGAAGGCAAAGATCCTTTAGTATATCATAGTGATCAACAAGACTATGCAGCAGCAGTATACTTAACAAAAGATGGACCAACAAATGCAGGAACATCATTTTGGATAGATAAAAAATATGGTTGTAGAAGACCGCCAAGTCACCCATTAGAAAATAGAGAAGGAATAAGCGATTCAGATATATATACACAATACAATTTATTAAATGAAGATAATTGGGAATTGGTAGATAAAGTTGGATCTGTGTATAATCGGCTTGTTCTTTGGGATGGTAAAATGATTCATTCTGCTAGTATGTATGGTGAATTTCCTAGATTGGTTCAACTATTCTTTTTTAATGTGAAAAAATAATGCCATACTTTTCTATAGTTACACCAACAAATAACACTCAATTTCTTGCTAGGCTTGCTAGATCTATATCCAAGCAAACATTCAAAGATTTTGAGTGGGTTATTGTTCCAAATGGTAACGCTAATATTGACATTGAATCTTTGGCTTTTAGTCCAAGGATTATAGAATCAAAAAAACCAGATTCAAAATTGATTGGTCTTTTTAAAAAAGAAGGGTGCATGGCATCCAATGGAACTGTAGTTGTAGAAGTTGATCATGATGATGAGCTTACAGAAGATTGTTTGCAAGAATTATATAATGAATTTAATTCAAATCAAACTATTGATTTTGCATATTCAAATTGTGCAGAGATAGACCCTAATGGAAAACCATTTGTATATCACAATAGATATGGTTGGAGAAATAGACCATTTAAATATCAAGGTAAAGATCTTTTAGAGCTTATATCATTTGATCCAACTCCAGCTTCATTTTCTAAAATATGGTTTGCCCCAAATCATGTTCGTGCATGGAAAAAATCGTTCTACGAAAAAATTGGTGGTCACGATGAAACAATGGAAGTTTTAGATGATCATGATATTCTATGCAAAACATATATACAAGGCAAAGTTAAACATATAGATAAGTGCTTGTATATTTATTACAAACATAAAAACAATACTTGTTATGGCGAAAAGAATGCATTCATTCAAGAAGAAACATTAAATATTCATGACAGATATATTTATGCGTTGACTGAGAAATGGTGTGACCTTAATGGTTTGCTTAAGATAGACCTTTGCGGTGGTTTTAATCCTCCAAAGGGGTACAAGTCGATAGACATGCATAACGCAGAAATTATACACGATTTAAACAATCCTTGGCCTTTTAAAGATGGCGAAGTAGGATTGATAAGGGCACATGATGCACTTGAGCATTTAAAAGATCCGATTCATGTTATGAAAGAAGCACATAGGTGTCTTTGTCCAATGGGTTGGTTTTTAACGCAGACCCCATCCACTGATGGCAGAGGTGCTTTTCAAGACCCAACACATATAGCATTTTGGAATAGTAATAGCTTTTGGTATTACACTAAAGAAGAACAAGCAAAATATATTGGAACACCAGTAAGATTTCAAGGTAATAGAATTAAGAATTTTTACCCAACTGAATGGCATAAAACACACAATATTCTTTATGTAAAAGCAGATCTAATAAGGCTTCCAGAAAAAGATTCAAGCACAAGAGTTCCAGGAGAAGTTATGATATGAATCACATATATCATCTTCCGCAATTTGGAGAGAATTGGTTTACATATCCACATTTATATAAATCAATGGTTGAAAAGTTTTCCTCTGGAAGTAAGTTTGTAGAGGTTGGTTCATGGAAAGGAAAAAGTGCAGCTTATCTTGCCGTAGAAATTATAAATTCTAAAAAAGATATAAAATTAGATTGTGTAGACACATGGAAAGGTAGTTCTGAACATGTAGATAATGAGTATGTAAAATCAAATTCTTTATACGAATTGTTTATTGAAAACACATCTTCTTTATCTTCTATCATTAATCCAATTAAAATGGATTCTATTAGTGCATCAAAAACATATGAAGATAATTCAATAGATTTTGTTTTTATTGATGCTAATCATGAGTATATACATGTAAAAAATGATATAGAAGCATGGTTTCCTAAAGTAAAAGTAGGAGGAACTATTGCTGGACACGATTATAGAAATGGTTGGACAGATGTAGACAAAGCCGTTAATGAATTTTTTGCTGGAAAAAAGATTTTAGCTGGCGAAAGTTGTTGGGTTTACGAGAAAATTTAATGGACTTAGCATTATTAGTTCATGCATGTGACAAGTATTCTTTTGTTTTTGAAAGATTTTTAAAAGCATTTGATGTTTTTAACTTGAGCATACCATGTTATTTCTCAACAGAATCTACAGAAATAAAAAACAGTCGATTTGAAAATATAAATATAAATGAAAATATATGGTCATTAAGATTAAAAGAAGTTTTGTTTAAAATAAAAGAAAAAAACATAGTTCTTCTTCAAGAAGACTTTATAGTAAATAGTTTTAATAAAAATTTGTTTTGTGATCTTTATAAGTTTCACAATGATTATGGTTCAGACATTACTAAGACAGGTTCGTTTAAAACCTTTTCGTTGCTAAAAACTTCTGTTGAAAATATGTACGCACAAAAATATGGTTATTATTTAATGAGTCATCAACCAATAGCTATATTCAATAAAGAGTTTTTAATATCAACGCTAAATGAAAAACAAAATGCCAGTGAGCACGAAATGTATTGGTCTGAAAAAATAAAGGAAAATAGTATTTTTTGTTTTGGTAAAAATGAATTTGATCATCAAATGTTTAATCCTGTTTTTGGATATACACATGTTATAAGCAAGGGTAAGCTAATAGCTTAACCATGCCATATCTTTTCTTCTGGACCAAGCAATCTTGCTAAAGTAAATAGGAAATCGCTAAGTCTATTTATAAATACAACAATGTTTTTAAAATCTTGATGTGCTTCCATAAGTCTGACTAAATCAATTTCAACTCTTCTGCATACTGCTCTAGCCAAATGAATTTCACAATGATTGAATGGGATTATAAAATTCTTTAATGGCTTTAAACTTTTAGTCATTAAATCAATAATGTCTTCTGTTTTTTTAATGTGTTCTTCTTTTATTCTTTCTTTTCCAGTAGCCACTTCTGCACCAACTTCAAAAAGAAGATTTTGTATTTCTATTATAAATTCGTACACTTCATGGACTTTTAATTCTAAAATATACTTTTGATTAACAAATCCAATCCAAGCATTAAGCTCATCAATACTACCAAGAAGCTGTATATTAGGATTAGTTTTAGGTACTCTACCTATTTTTGGCAAAAGTGTAGTTCCGTCATCACCAGTTTTTGTATATATTTTCATTTTAAATTCTTGAATATTTTGGTTGTTAAAACGAATACTATTATATATTACTAAACTATAAGGAGGAATCAATATGAAAGTAATAATTAGAAACATGTCTGGAGAATTTTTTTGCAAACAGCCAGAAGTTGGATTAACAAATCTAAAGAAAGATGCATATGTTTTTGATTGTTATAATGAAGAACATGCAAATTTAGTATTAGAAAAAACAAAACAATTTATTTCAAACAGTGATTTAAATTTAGAAGTTATTGAAACAACACAAATAAATCTAAATGTAGAATAGGAACAACATGAAAATTAAAAAGAACAGACAAAAAAAAGCTAGAAGAATAATGATATTGGCATCTATTAGAATGTCAAAAAGTGTTGGCGTAAAATTTAATAGAATTTGTATGGAAGAAATAAGAGATGTGTATATGGATATGTTTGGCGTAGATAGTTTAACTAGAAGGTTTGATATTGCCAGTATTGTCGCTTGATTTTTCTTTTTGAAATCCGTAAGGGCAATGCTTGCAATCTTTTTTGCAACAACGACCTCTTTTTTTTAAAAAATATTCGGTTAAAACAACTTGTTTGTTTTCATCTATATAATAATCTATATCTTTTATCATTTTTTAGGCGACTTTGTTTTTATTCCAGCTTCCTTATATGCATTACGCATCTTAGGATTATCATCTATAGCAAACAACACATTTTCTTTTATGCTTTCAGCATGTCTTTTTTTAGACTCGTTTTGATCTTTAGGTCCACCGCCTATATTATTCATCATAAGTCTATTATATTTAACTCCAGCTTTCTTTAAAGACTTTACAGTCTCATCTCTATCAGATTCTGGCCTACCAGTTATAATATAAATTTTATTTTGTTTTGACAATTCATTGACATAATCAATCATTTTTTTAATTGGATATATACCATTACGCAAAATGGTGTTGTCAATATCAACAATCACCACATTGGCATTAGATAAGTACAATTGTATGTTTTCTATTATGCTCATGTTAACTTAGTGTAAGTAAATATTTTAGTTGAGAAAAAGAACTAAGCATTTCATCTCTTGCATTTAATAAATTTGTTTGTGTAGTTGAATTTACATTTTTAGGTATTTCTACAATAAGTAAGTTTTCTGCTTTAGCAATAAATGTAGTTATTTCTTGTGGAGTATTATTAGAAACTGCATAGGAATTAAATTCCCCATGTGGCATTAAGCCGTGTTCACCTTGCCATTGCTCAATAAATTCGTCAATGCTTTCAGATAAATCATCATAGGCTCTACCAAATGATTGATGTTGAGCAAAAGATTTGGTGTTCCAATGAAAAATTTTGAGTTGAGAAAGCAAAAACAAAAAATCTGCTTGAGTAATAGTAGCTTCTGTTGCTACATCAGCAGCTTTTGCAAAATAATTATGAACTTGTTTTGTGACATTTAATTTTTTCATGTTAATCTCCTTACATAAATATACACCAGCATATAAACTATAATAGTGTATGTGTATTTGAAAAGCTCATCAAAACATTGTGGTATTTTAAATGATTAAAACATATCATATAAAAATAACAATTCTTAAAAATAAAAATAAATATAAGGCTAAGATTTCAAAACATGGATATATATCAATAATTCTTTGTGCTTCTTCTGATAATCAAGCAATTGAATTATTAGAAAAAGTTATTTGTATAGGTGACAAAAGAAAGATCAAGAATAGTAAGAAAGTTAAGGATTTCGTATTGCAAAATGGCAATGGTAGTTATATGTTTGCATTGCGTATGGAGAATGTAGATAGCTATATAACAAGCTTATGATCATAAGTAACTGCGTTATCAAATTCAATAACGGTTCTTTCGCAGTTCTTTCCCCGAAGTAATCATAACACCAGGGTATGTACCCAAAGACTGCCATAGAGTAGCCAAACTCTTAACAGGTGGCACGAAAAGTTTAATTAAGAATCAACACTAAGATCGGAGTGACCCCTTCTCCACTTAGACCTGATAGAGCAAAGCACAAAAATTCTTAATTGATGTCTTGTTTGGTAGAGTTTATAGCACACTGAAAGTAAACAAAAGAACTCTGATGCTATGCTATCAGGGTAAAGAAGGGGTATTTGCAATGAAGTTTAAAGCAGACATAATACTTAAAAAGTGGGGTAGTGAAGAAACAGTAGTAAACGAATCTTTTAGAGAGGTATGCTTGAAAATATTAAAGATGGATATTTTTAAACAAACTAGTTGGCACTATCATGCTCAAAAAGAGTCCTATTTTTACATATTCTCTGGAGAGGTGTCGATACACATATCTGATGGCGATGACTTAAATTTAGCCCATATAGAGCTTTTAAAACAAGGTGATTGTATTTTTGTAGGGGCGAATCAAAGGCACATGATAACAGCCATGAAAGAGAGTGTATTACTTGAGTCATCCAGCTTTGACGATCAATTTGATAAAACTATAGTTCCTCACTAGCTATGTCGCAAAATATTTGAACTACGCTCTTCTCTATAAAGCCAAATGAGTTTAGGTGACCAACATCTTTTCCAACTATTAGGGTTATTTCCATAAATTCAGATTCAGATATATATCCAGTTGAATAAGCCTTCCTTATTATCTCTTTAAATAAAATAAATTCAGACTTATTAAAATTTACAGTATTTAAATTGAGAAAATCAATTTTGCCTTTAAAATAAGCCTTGAGTGTTTGTTGACTTTCCTTTATTCTATTTTTCATACTAACCTCTTATATCGAGAACATTATGTCAAAGAAAAACGAACCAGAAATAAATGTAAAGTTATTAATAAAAAGAAATCTCTTAGATGTAGTAGAAATAGAAAAGGCATCATCTTACACAAATGATCCAGACTTTGGCAAAATTCAAAATAATTCTGCTTGGTCTTCATCTTCTTTTACAAGTTTTGTAAGAAAAAAGAATACATTCTCTTATGTTATTTATGAAAATTCTAAAATAGTTGGCTTCATTTTGATTGAAAATGCTCCAAATGAAACAATAATAGAAAAATTAGTTGTTCATCCAAAGAACAGAAGAAATGGTTATGGAACTGCTATGATTGAGTTTTTAATTCAAAAAAAATTCAAACCAATAATTTCTGCATATTGTAGGGAAGATGACAATGATAGCATTAAATTCTATAGCAGCAAAAAGTTTAAATCGAAACTAGAAAAAAAACATTTTCCTAATGATATTGATGCTGTAAAATTTACTGTGGAGATTGATAATGAAAAATAAAGTATCTGTAAGCTGCTTGGGTTGGTGCAATAAAAGTTTTATGAGCGTTGATCCAAAAACAAATAGGTTGTGTAAAAAATGTAGTGAAAAATTAAAAAATATGACTAATGAATTTGGAAAATGGGGAACAAGAATAACGAGAGAAATTAGTAATGATTAGTTTTTTATTTAAAATTTTTCAATCTGAAAGATCTGGCAAATGGTGGACTACTCGTTGCGAACACATTAAAGACAATCCATCATGTATAGCTTGTGGTTCAAAAAAAGGCGTTCAAGTACATCATATTATACCATTTAGTGTTGATCCATCTAAAGAGTTAGTTAAAAACAATTTATGTACTCTCTGTGAACATTGCCATTTTGTATTTGGTCACTTGCACAATTATAAAAATTATAATCCAGAAGTAATTAGGGATTGCCAAGAACATTACAAAAGAGTAAAACAATTTAGAGTTAAGACTTTTCAAAGACCTATTTCTATATGGAGGACTATTATGGCTAAGTTTTTTGGTTCTATTGCTTTGGTTTTTTTAGGTTATTCAATCTATGTTAGTCATATGTATGTAGTAGAAACTAACAAAAACGCAACTGTTAAAGAACTTTTTGCTGCTGAAAATAGAATCTTGAAAGATGAAATTTATGCAGAGCGAAGCAAACCAACTTATGAAAATGGCTATAGAGATGCTATTTTAAGGGCTGGATCACCAACTGGATCTGGTGCATATCGTGATGGTTGGGAAGCTTGTGCAAAACTTTATATGGATGGCTCATGGACAAGTGGCTATCATACAGCACTTGAACAATTTGGTTGGAAGAATGAATCAACAGCATTCAAAAATTCAAATCCACAAGCTGTTTCTATGAAATAATTTTTGATGATTTGCCCTCATATTGTGTATTAGTATGGGGGTAATCATGAAAAAGAAATCACACAACAGCAAAGCTTTTGGCGAAATTTCTGGAAAATATTGGGCTTCATTAAGAAAAAACGCAAAAAAAAGAAACATACAAATAAAAGTAACAATAGAAGAAGCTTGGGAAATTTTTCTAAAACAAAACAAAAGATGTTTTTATACTGGTTTAAAAATAACTCATAAAAAATATTTAAAAAGAATTAATAATAAAGATATTTATTCTTTAGGAACAGCATCGTTAGATAGAAAAAATAGTAATCTTGACTACACTAAAGAAAATATACAATGGGTTCATAAAGATGTGAACTATATGAAAATGAACTTAAATGAAAAGTATTTCATAAAACTTTGTAAGCTTATATCTAGGAGATTCTAATGCCTTTAAAAAAATGTTCTGAAAATGGTAAAAATGGTTGGAAGTGGGGAGATCAAGGGAAGTGTTATGCTGGAAAAGAAGGTAAAAAACAAGCAATAAGACAAGGCATTTCAATTGAAGGACCAGAAAAATTTTCTAAGATAATGAAATCTCAATCACATGAAGATCTTTATTTACAACTTTCAGACGATGAGAAGCATTTAGCGGATGCACTTATTGCGTTATCTCAAAAAGTTGGACCATTAGATAAATCTGATGGTATTTGGGTAGGATACGAAAATGCAGAAAATAATGAAGTAAAAGATATTGGTGTAAAATGCGGAAACTGTGCATTACATAAATCAGAAAATGCATGTGTGATTATTGATCAAACAATAGAACCTGATGGTGCTTGCAGATTTGCAGTAATTCCAGATGGTTATATAACTTCTGCCAAAGTAAAAAAACATATAGAAGAGTACTTAAATGAAAATAATTCTAAATAATAATGAACTACTAAAGAAAAAATGTTTAAATGTTGATTTAAAAACAGGATTTAAAATTGCTAAAAGAATGGGTATGTTTTTAAATACATTAAAGAAAAAAACAAAAAATAGAATAGTTGGTTTAGCAGCTAATCAAATTGGTATAGATGCATGTGTATCTATTGTTTTAAAAAATAATAAACCTTTTGTTTTAATAAATCCAAAAATCATTGCTTTTTCTGATGTTAGAATTAGAAATAAAGAACAGTGTTTAAGTTATCCAGATGTTGAATTAGATATATATAGACATATGTGGGTTGAAGTTTATTGTGATAATCATAAAGAAACAATTTTTTTTGGTAATGTTTCTCTTGAAAGTGATCCTATTAAAAATCTTGAGAGTGCAGTTGTTCAGCATGAAATAGCACACTTGCATGGTTTAACATTTTATGACTTCCAATGGAACAATGCACCAACACCAGCGGAGTGGAATTAATATGCAAACTCATTACACAAAAAATAAATTGATTGGAAATGAAAGATTTTCTAGTGAACTAGATAGTCTTATATATCAGAACATACCTTCTGACTATTTAATACCAGAAGAGATGCTTTTTGAAAAAATACAGAAAGATATACTTAAAGAGTTTTCTCACAATAAATATTCATCTAGAGAAATAAATGATAGTTTAAAAAACATGATTCAAAAAAAACAAATAAAAGAATTATATGGAACAAAACTATCCAAATACATTTCTATACAGTAAAGGTTTTAAAAATATTATTATAATAATATTGTCGTTTTTATTAATGTATTTAATATTGCATTACATATTAGCGGATTTAATGCATAACAGTAATTGTAAGTGTGTAGATACTGCTGATTAAGGGGTATTTAAGTATGGGTTAATATTTCTCTTTGGAGATTTCCCATGACAACTTACTTTGAGGTTTGGGGAGTGGTTCCAGGAGGAAAGAATAGGATTAAAATAGCTGAGTATGAAGAAAAATATTGGCAAAGAGCAGAGAAAAAAGCTGTTTTTTTAGAAGAAAATGAATATACAAAAATTGTAATTTATGAAAAAACAAGATCAAATGTTATTGATAAAGACAATCGTTTTCTGTAGTATGACCAAGGAATAAAAGGAGGACACAATGAATATCAATTTTTCTGCCCCAATCAATCAGCTTGGATATGGTGTTGTTGGAACAAATCTTCTTGTTGAACTTTCAAAATCACACAATCTTTCTTTGTGGCCAATTGGTCCAATTGATTGTGAAGAAAAAATAATTCCAATTGCTAAAGCTAGTTTGAAAAATGCTTTATCGTTTGATTACGATGCACCAAGCTTTAGGTTGTGGCATCAATGGGATATGGCATTAGGTGCTGGTCGTGGTAAAAAATATGGAATGACTTTTTTTGAAATGGATAACATAAAAGACAATGAAAGACATAACCTTAATTTTTTAGATAAAATTTTTGTTTGTTCTGATTGGGCAAAACAAATAATTGTTAAATCTGGAATACATGAATCTAAAGTAAAAGTAATTAGGCTTGGTGTCGATAAATCAATTTTTAAACAATCTGAACCAGACAATGTTAAAACAACAAGAATATTGAGCATAGGCAAATGGGAAATAAGAAAGGGTCATGATTTAATACTTGATGTACTAGAAAGAACATTTGATGTTGATGACGATTTTAAATTAATAATGTGTTGTTCTAATCCATTTCTTTCGCAAGAAGAACAAGATCAATGGATTTCATATTATGAAAAAAGTAAGTTTTTTGACAAAATAGTTGTGCTAAAGAATAGATTAAAAACACAAAACGAAGTTTATGATCTTATGAAAAAAAGCGATATAGGCATATTCCCTTATCGTGCAGAAGCTTGGAATTTAGAATTAGCAGAAATGTTATCTATAGGCAAAAACTGTATAGCTACAAATTACTCAGGACCAACTGAATATGGTATTGAGTCTGGTTGTTATTTGATTAATCCAGATGGAATAGAACCAGCAAATGATTCAAAATGGTTTGATGGTAGTGGTTCTTGGGCAAAGCTGGAAGAAAACTATATAAACAATTTTTCTAATCAATTAAAAGAATTGCATATTAAAAAACAAAATAACAATTTAAAAACAAATATTTCTGGAATAGAATTTTTTAAACAGAATACATGGGAAAGTTCTTGCGAAACAATAATTCGAGAAATTTCATTATGAAAATAAAAATATCATTTCTTGTATGTGCAAGAGGAATAAACAAAGAGCCAGTCATTGCAATACAAAAAAACAAAAACAATAATGAATTACCAACATTTAATTTTAATAGAGAAGATTCAAATATAGATTTATTTGTTATAGATAAATTTAAAGAATTGACTTCTTTTGATGCAAAATTTAAAGATATTGAAGGATGGGTAAATTTATTTATTTGTGGAACAATGATTGATTTAAATTCTTCATCTATAGTTTATGCTTGTTATTTACAAGATTCATTTGAAAAAGAAAACATTGAGTGGAAAACTATTTCTTCTGTTTTAGAAAACAAAATATTTGAAAGTAAATACACTCAAGAAGTTATATCTTGCTTTAACTATTTTTCGAGATAACATGATAAACGCAAAAATATATTTTGAATTAATTGACAATGAAATAAACTCAATAGTTCAAATTCCAGAAGATCTTACTTCTGAAGAACAAATGATATTTGCAGAAAGATTTTCAGTCTTAATTGGTATGATACAAAGCGGAAGTTTATTCCCATCTATATTTCAGTCAGTTGTAGAAGCTGGCATATTAACAGAACAAAAAGCATTGTCTGAATTAATAATAAAAAAAGTACTTGAAAGTTTTTCTGTTGATTCTGAAAAAATTCCCCTTGTTTCGCCTAGTGAAGCTTTTCTATTTAGAGAGACAAAATGATTGATTGCAGAATAATTGCTGATTCTATAAGTGAATCTAAAAAAAGAATAACTACTTTTGTTTGTACTTTCCCAAGGTTTATACTTGCTGAGTTTAACACACATAGAGTTTTCTCTAGAAATGCTGCTAGTTCTAGAGCCATACCCTCTAAAAAGTTTATTGATCAAATAAATAATCATCCAGCAATGCCAATTCATTGGGGCAAAGAACAATCTGGAATGCAAGCTAGATCTGAACTTTCACCTTCAGACATTCCTGTTGCTCAAGAAATTTGGCTTCAAGCTAGAGATAAAATGATACATTGTGCTAAAGAAATGATGTCTATAGGTGTTCATAAGCAAATAGTTAACAGGCTTCTTGAACCTTGGTTTAATGTTACTGTAATTCTTACAGCTACAGAGTTTGATAATTTTTTTAAATTAAGGTGTCATAAAGATGCACAACCAGAAATACAAGATCTTGCATTAAAAATGAAAGATTGTTTAAAAGAATCAACTCCAAAAGCTATAAACTTTGGTGATTGGCATATACCATTTGGTGACAGGTTTATTGACGAAAAACTTTCTATTCAAGAAAAACTTAAAATTTGTGTAGCACGATGTGCTAGGGTTAGTTATTTAAATTTTGATGGCGTGATAGATCACCAAAAAGACTATGATCTTCATGATGTTCTTGCAAAAGAAGGTCATTGGAGTCCATTTGAACATTGTGCTTCCCCATCTGCAAATCCTTGGGAATATTCTGGAAATTTTATGGGTTGGCATCAGTATAGGAAGTCATTTGAAAATGAACAAAAAAATATCATGGCTTAAATGGGAAGATCCATTTTTCCCAAAAGAAAACCCATACTCTGTTGACGACAATGAAATACAATCACAGAAAGATAGTTTTTTTGATAAAGATAAGGATGAAGAACCAGACAGGCATATGAGAGTTATTCTTGGTCCATATGGAACAATACCAATAAACGAAAACGCAATAACTAGTAAGCTTTATAAAATGTGGGTAGGTCATTGTAATTTTGATATAACTAGAAATATCATGAGAACAATTGAAGAAGTTGAAGGAGTAGAAATACTTAGAGTGTGGACAAGATATAGATTCTGGATAGGTTTTGGCAATCTTTTCGATGACATTGAAATTCAAAAAAATATAGAAGAAGCAATAAGTCCAACTAAGAAAAAACCTAAAAATGTTTCTATCAATGCACTTTCTAAAGTTTTAAATAAAAAATACAAAAATTGGATTATATATTCTTTAAAAAATGGAGAAATAAAAACATTTGGCAGCGAACAACTTGACGATGTTTTAAATGTAGAAATTCAAAATAAAGACTCTATAACACTTGCTTCCAGTTGGAGCAATGACTACAATTGAATAATCGGCTTTTTTACTTTTCAAACAGGAGATTATCATGAGCGATGTTAAAACTGCAATTAGTCCAGAACAAGTTCAAAAAACAATGTCTATTGTTATTTCAACTTTAAAGTTTGTTTCGACAATTATTCCAGGCGAAGCAGACGATAAAATTGTTGATGTTGTTTCTTCACTAGCACAAGAACCTTGGGTTATTCCAGCAATTACATTTTTGATTAATAAGTTTGATAATACAAAACCAATTACTTCTGAAGATTTCTTACTTGCTATAAAAGTAGCAAAAAATGAGGCTTAATCATGTTTAAAAAAACTTTGTTGTTTTTGTTGGTATTTTGCAATATTGCTTTTGCAGAAAACTTTATTGTTCCAGAACAAAAAATTGTTGGAGCAGAACTTCCTATTCCATTAGGTGAGCTTGTAGACTTATCTATAAGTCCAGTTCAATCTGCACCAAAGTTTTTAGTTTCAACTACATATGCATGGAAAGTTTTTGATGGATACACAGAAAAACGAATTCGCAACTATGAAAATGGCGTTTTCTTTGGTTCTGGTATACAAGCAAAAAAACTTAAGGTTATTGTTGCAATAACTCACTTGTATGTAGTTAAAGAGAATGAAAAACTTTTAGAGGCAGCTACTAGAACTAACTTTATTTCAACAGATGTTTTTATTGGAGAACCAGAACCTGAGACTCCAGTAGAACCAGAACCAGAACCAGAATTTGGAGAATCAAAATACCAACTTTCTAAATTTGTTTATGATGGCGTTAAAAATATTAAGCTTTCAAAAACAGATAAAATAAAACAATCTACTGCTATTGCATCATCCTTTGATGGTATTGCTGCTGCTATTGCTGCTGGAACAATAGCGACACTTGAAGATATACTAAAGAAAACAGCAGAATCAAATAGATTTGCACTAACTAAATCTGGTGGAGATAGAACAAAATGGGAACCTTTATTTACAGAAATACAAGAAAAACTTTTTGATCTATATAAAACTAGCAAGATGCAAACTAAAGAAGATTTTGCTATTGCGTGGAGAGAAATATCTTCTGGACTTAAACTAGTAAAATAGGTGAAACATGTCTGAATTATCAAAACTTAATGGTTGGGCAGGAAAAGACAATCCTTCGCTTGTTGAAAGTGAATTTAATTTAATTAAAGATGGTGGATCATTTAAAGACTTTAATGTTTATGGCAAAAGCCAAGACACTAAAGGCAAAAAAATGATGCTGTACGAAGTTGTTCGTAAAGTTCTTGGTAAAGATACTCCTAATTACGGACAAGAAATTGGTGACTGCGTAAGTTTTGGTGCTAAAAATGCAGTCGAATATTTAATGGCTACTGAAAAGCTTATGAAGGGCGATAACGAAAAGTTTGAATTTGTATTTCCACCATATCTTTATGGAACAGGAAGAGTTCTTATTGGTCGTGGAAGACTTAATGGTGAAGATGGTTCTCTTGGTAGCTGGATGGCAGATGCTGTTATTAAGTATGGGGTTCTTCGTAGTAGTTTTGATGGTCTTCCTAAGTATGCTGGAAGCGTAGCTAAAAAATGGGGTGATACGCCAGGACCAGATAAAAAGTTTATTGAAGAAGGAACTAAGCACCCAGTAAAATCTGCTGCCCAAATTAAAAGTTGGGATCAATTAGTAGAGGCTATTGTCAATGGCTATCCTTGCACAACTGCTAGCGATGTTGGCTATACCATGACACCAGCAAACGATGGTTTTCATCGTCAAACAGACAATTGGGGGCATCAAATGTGTTTTGTAGGTGTTGATGATAGGGCTAATGATCCATATGCTATTATTGTTAATAGTTGGGGCGATGCTCACGGAGAACTTAAGGACTTTGATACTGGTGAAGCCCTTCCTATTGGCACTCTTAGGGTTAGAAAGAAAGATGCTGAAAAACATATTAGGCAAGGTGAAACATTTGCTTATAGTAATTTTGATGGATTTCCAGAACAGTTGATAGACAAAAAATTATTCATGCTTATTTAGAAGGATTTAATATGACAGATAAAACTGAAGGTTTGCAATATGGAAAACCTGACAAGGATGATCCAAGAAAAACTCCAGCAAAACCAGAAGAAAAAAAAAGGGGTTCTAAAAAAAACCCAAAAGACTCTGCAAATAAACCAAATAAAAGCATAGAGCTATCTTCAGAAACAGAAGATAAAATTAAAGTTTTAATGCAGAAACACAATGAAAAAGATCCAGAATTTAAAGCCAACATGGGTCAATTGAAATCTGTTTTTAGAAGAGGTGCTGGAGCATTCTCTACTAGTCATGCACCAAACATGAATAGAACAGGATGGGGATTGGCTAGAGTTAGAGCTTTTTTATATTTGCTTCGCAATAAAATACCATCTAATCCTAATTATAAACAAGATAATGATTTGTTGCCAGATGGTCATCCCAAAAAAACAAAAAATACAAAAAAATCTTCAGTAGCTTTTTGTGATTTTGAATCAACTTATTTATACGAAGAAATTGATTATTCAGAATTTTTAAATTCCATTAAAGATATAATAGTTAAAAGTAAAGCTTCTTCAGATATTGAAAATTATTTTAGTAAATCCGCTGAAACTTATGATGCTCCACAATCAGCAAGAAATAATGCAAGAAAAGTTTTAGAATGGAAAGAAAAGTACGGAAAAGAATGCAAAGGAATGACTGCTGTTGGTTGGGCAAGAGCAAGAGACTTAGCTGGCAATGCCATGTTATCTGCTGATACAGTTAAAAGAATGTCTCAATTCAATAGACACGGATCTAATTATGAAAAAGCAAAATCTAAACCAGAATATAAAACTAAACCTTGGAGTATTCCAGCGGTGGTTGCATGGTTAGGTTGGGGTGGAACATCTGGTATTGAATGGGCAATGAGAACAAGTGAATCTATTCTAAAGAAGAAGAAACAATAATGTTAAATCTAATTCTTTTTTTGTTGTTTGATCAGACTATAAGCAAAGAACAATTTGTTTTGATAGAAAAAGATTCTATTTCATTTTCTAAGCTTATAGATCAATTGTCAAAACCAAAACCAAAAATAGCATCACCAGTAATCATAAATGCAAATCAAGAAGAATGTTTTACTTGACGGAGAAGAAAATAATGCGGTCGCATAAAAAAATACAAGAAATATTAGAAAAATCAGAAACAATTAAAAAGTATGATGCTGTTGGTATCTTAACAATAATTATGATTGTTAGTCTTATATTTGAAGGAATAAAAATAATACAGTACTGTAAATCATCTAAAGTAACAGCATTAATAATAAAAAAAGGTGGTCCAATTGTAAGAATGTTTATTAGAAAAAATCTATACAATAAAATAATCAAAGCAAATGTTCCAGAGAACGATGCTAAAATAATATCTGATACAATAGTTCAGCTTATACAATCTTTGTCTGTAAGCGAAATAGTAAATCTTTTAGAGTTAGTTTATGCCGAATCCAAAAGTTAGTTGTTATTGCCCAACTTATGGAAGAACAACTTTTTTAGAAGAAGCTATTTATAGTTTTTTAAATCAAGATTATGATGGTGAAAAAGAATTAATAATATTAAATGATCTTGAAGAACAAACACTTTTTTTTGATCATCCAGAAGTAAAAATAATAAACTCTAAAGAAAGAATAATTCCTATTGGTAAAAAATTTAACAAATGCATTTCGTATTGCTCTGGAGAATACATTTTTGTTTGGGATGATGACGATATATTCTTACCTTGGAAAATATCTTTTTCAATTAAAAATATAAGTTCTAATGGAATATTTCATACAAACGATGGTTTTTTTGAAGAAGAAACAAAAAAATTGTCTATATCTCAAAACATGTTTCACTCAAATTTATGTATGCATAAAAAGTGTTGGGAAAAAATTGGTAATTATATTGAACTAGATATTACATCATTAGATGCTTATCTTTTTGAAAAAATAAATAAAATATATGGTAGAACTTCTAAGAAAATAACTGAAGAAGAAATATTTTACATATACAGATGGTCAACACTAAAAACCTATCACATGTCATTTTATAAAGAAAATGTAAGTTTAAAAACACAAGAAGTAGTAAAACAAAAAATATTAAATAATTTAGAACCAATTGGTAACATTATACTTAAACCTCATTGGAAATACGACTATTTAGAAGCAAGAAACATTTGTTTAAAAAATAAAAAATAGACTATTGTCATACCAAAAAAAATAAGTAAGAATCTCTTCTGTCTTATCATTGTTGTGGGTGTATTTATATCCGCTGGTAATCGCCAGTATTACATACCTTTAGAGTTCTGCTTATCCTTGCGGTCAGCATGGAAGATGGAGTTTTTATGTCTATTAAAGAATTGCAAAAATATACTGCTGTTTCTAAGTACGCTAGATGGATAGAGTCTGAAAAAAGAAGAGAAACTTGGGAAGAAAGTGTGGATAGAATAAAAGATATGATGATTGAAGTTAATCCTTCCTTGCGTGAAGATATTGAAAAAAATTATGGAATGATTAAAGATCAAAAAATATTAGGTTCACAAAGAGCATTGCAGTTTGGTGGTAAGCCAATCCTTAAGCATAATGCAAGGATATTCAATTGTTCTGCTAGTTATTGCGATAGATTAAGGTTTTTCCAAGAGTGTTTTTACCTACTGCTTTGTGGCTCTGGAACTGGCTTTAGTGTACAAAAACACCATGTTGAATTATTGCCCAAATTTTCATCTGCTAGACTAGATCCAGAAACATGTTGTTATCAACATCTTGTTCATAGAGTTGAAGATTCAATTGAAGGTTGGGCAGATGCTCTTGGTGTTCTTCTTTCTTCATATTTTGAAACTCCAATAAAAGAGTTTGAAAAATACAAAAATATTGAAGTTGCATTTAGTTATGCAGACATAAGAGAAAAAGGTTCTCCTTTAGGTTGTGGTATAGGCAATGCTCCTGGCCATGAACCACTAGAAAAAGCTTTAGAAAAGACTAGGGCTTTACTTAATAGATGTCTTGCAAATGGGCAGACACAATTAAGAACAATAGATGCATTTGATATAGTTATGTTTGCTGCTGATGCAGTTATCTCTGGCGGTGTTCGTAGATCTGCAACTATAGCTTTGTTTTCTGCTGATGACGAACTAATGATTAATGCAAAGACTGGTGATTGGTATTTTACTAATCCACAAAGAGCTAGGGCAAATATCTCTGCATTACTTCATAGAAAATACACTTCCAAAAAAGTATTTGAAAATCTATTTAAAGCAACAAAAGAGTTTGGTGAGCCAGGATTTTTCTTTGCTGATTTTTACGATGTCTTATGCAATCCATGCTGTGAAATATCATGGATAACTAGGCACTTTTACAAGAAGGGCAGTCCAGAACTGGCCGAAGCTTTGTCATTATATGAAGGACCAATAACAACAAAAGAGTCATGCAAAGATGATATGCCAGAAGATGAGGTCGGTCTTTCTGGTTGGGGATTCTGCAATTTATCAACCATTAATGGAAAAACAATAACTTCAGAAGAAGACTTCTACGAAAGATGTGCTGCTGCTGCGTTTATTGGTACATTACAAGCATCTTTTACCAATTTTCCATACTTGGGTCATGTTACAGAACTTATCGCTCGTAAAGAGGCATTATTGGGCGTTTCAATTAATGGTATGCAGCATCATCCAAAAATATTACTAAATCCAGAAATTCAGCAGAAAGGTGCTGAAATAATAAAAAACATAAATAAAAAGTACGCATCTATTTTAAACATAAACCCTGCTGCTAGAACGACTTGTGTCAAACCAGAAGGTAATTCTGCTGCACTATTAGGTTCAACATCAGGCATTCATCCAGATCATAGCAAGAGGTATTTCCGTATTGTCCAAGCTAATCAGCTTGAATCTCCTTATCAATACTTTAAAACCATCAATCCCCAAGCTTGCGAAGAGTCTGTATGGTCATCTAACAAGACAGATGATTGTATAAGGTTTTGTGTGCAAACCCAAGATGGAACAGTACTTAAGGAAGAAATAGATGCTATATCTATGCTAGACAATGTTGTGTCAACCTATAAGAATTGGGTAGTGTCTGGTAAAAATCCAGATCTTTGCATTAGAAAAGAACTAAATCATAATGTGTCTAATACAATACATGTACAAGATGATGAGTGGGATAAGGTAAAAGATTATATTTATGATCATCGTGCAGATCTTGCTGGAATATCACTTATAGCTGCTACTGGAGATAAAGATTACAATCAAGCTCCATTCACAGCAGTTTATTCAATTGAAGAACAAATAAAAAATTGGGGTTTTGAAGCTACATCTAGTGCTTATGAAATTTACCCAAAATTTTCTGAATATAACTTTAACTCTTTATGGGATGCGTGTTCTTGTGTTCTTGGTTATTTTGAACCAAAAGACAGCAAACAAGAAGAGTGGAAAAAATTAATTAAAACATATTCTGATCAGTGTTTTAGTTCTAATATAAAGTATGCCACTTATGCACTTAAAGATGCATACAATTTAGACTTATGGAATAAACTTATAGATAGTTATTCAGAAGTAAATTATTTAAATGTATTGGAAGAAAAATCTACAATAAATATACAAGGCGAACTAGCTTGTGCTGGCGGTGCGTGTTTAGTATGATAAGAACCAGTTTGAAAAGATCAAAAAGGTGTTCTTGTAGGATTAAGAAGATTAAAAAGGAAAAAAGGAAAAATGTCAAAAAGAGGAACCCTTAAGGCATTTGGTGCTCCATTTAACATTGAACATTCAAGCTGTTCAAACATTAAACCAACACTATTTGATTGGACAAAACAAGATTCAGACATAGAAGTCTTTATAGACTATTCTATAATTCAAGAATCTTTTTCCGTTCCAAAAAAACAATCTGTACTTAGAGTTGGTTGGTTATGTGAATCCACTACTATTTATGGCAACCTTTACGAATACATAAAATATAATTATAAGCATATATTCTCTTCTTTAGATTTTATTTTTACATCTGATAAATATCTTTTGTCATTAGATTCAAGATTTAAATTTGCTTACTCTTGCAGCAACATACCTTGGACACCAAGAGATCTTTGGGGTATTTACCCAAAAACAAAAATGTGTTCAATGATTTGCTCCAACAAAAAATCATGCAAAGAACATCTGTATAGACATTCTGTTGCTCAAATATATAAAGATAAAATTGATATCTATGGTGGTGCTTTTGATTCTCCACTCACTGGAGAAAGATTTGATAATTTTTATAAAAAAGAAAATGCATTAAAAGATTATATGTTTTCTATAGTAATACAAAATAATTTTAATTCTTATTTTTTTGCTGAATTACTAACTGATTGTTTTGCTTACGGAACAATACCAATATACTTAGGCACTCCCGAAATAGGAAACTTTTTTGATGAAAAAGGAATAATACAATACACAGGCGGGTTTGATATTGGTACTTTAAGCGAAGAATTGTATAATAGTAAAATGGATGCAATTAATAACAATCTAGAAAAAATAAAATTAATGCCTATGTCTGATGACTATCTATATGAACAATGCACTAATATATATAGAGGTAATTATGAATGAGTCATTTCAAAATGGTGATGTTGTTTGCTTAAAATCTGGAAGTATGCCAATGACTGTTGTTAATACAAATAAAGAGACTAATGAAATTTTAGTTGCTTATTTTGATTTAGATGCCAATGTTATGCGTGATGGCTTTCCACCAGAAGCACTTGAGTTTACTCATGATTCTTGGAAAATGAAATATTGCGTTGATTTACATGATGACGAAGACGAAGAAGAAGAGAATGGATTTTAATATGCCAACCTATGAATACACATGTGAAAATTGCAACGCTTCAACAGAACAGTTTCGTACCTTTGCAGAAGGTCATTTAGAAAAATGCCCTAGTTGTAAAAAAAATAAATTGGTTCAAGTATTTTCTGGTGGCATAATTAGTTATGTTAAAGGTGGAGAAACACTAGGCCAAATAAGCGAACAAAATTTTAAAAGAGAAGGTGGAAAAATAAAAGAAAAGATTGCAAAAGAAAAAGAAGAAGCAGATAATAAGCTTCCTTGGTGGAGGTCTGGAAAAGTAAAGGGTCTTGAAAAACAAGACAAAATATTAAATGTTGATAAGATTAAGAACATCAGGAAATACATAGACAAAGGAGAAAAAAAATGAGCAAGTTAAAGCAAGAAGACGAAAAAGAAAAGCCAAAAGAAGGTTTGGTAGATGGTGGACATGTAATTATAAAGTGCAGTAATTGCAATAAGCCATTAGTAGATGTTCTGATTGTAAAACCAAACGAAAAGAAAAGTGATGGAACGCCATTTATTTGGAAGTGTGTAGCAGAATGTTGTTACTGTAGCGATAAAAGTTTTATTACAGAAATAAAAGGAATATTTCGTGCTGCTGGATTCATTGTTGAAGATAAAGAAAATCCAGAACATTATACTGAAATTACAAATTTAGATGATATTGTAATTGATGAAGATAATATTTTATTTAAAACATCTAGGAGAAAATAATGGAAATTTATGACGATCCAGAAATAAAGTCATACGGATATGACAAAGATGCAAATGATATAGATCCAAATGAGCCTTTTTGTTTAGCCAAAAAATCATTAGACATAACTAATAATACTTATTCTTATTGGGTTAAAATGTGTCTTTCGTCTTTTAGTCCAAGCAAATTATTTGATCCAGAAACAGATCTTGTTGAAGAACTAAGAAGGTTTGACAACTATACTGGCAAAAACAAATACCACTACAGAAAAGTTAGTGAAGAATGTTTTAATCATTATATTTCATATCTTACAACAAAAAAAACATCTTTTATTAGAAACGCAGACAGGAGTGCTATAGCATGAAAAATAAAAAGTTTGTTATTGACGAAGTTAAAGAGTTTTATATAAAGTCAAACTCTAACTTACAAACAATTGAATCTATAGCAGAAAAAGTTGGTGCTAAGATTGAAGACATTCAAGAACTATATAATGCTTCAAAAACTAAAGCATCTAATGCGTTTCAAATCTATAGCGGAACAGTTTCTATGACTGAAAAACAAGGCGTTGCAGATGACAATAATTCTAAAAAAGATAATATTAACCATGAATTCTTAGATAGATATAAGAATACAAGGCATAAAATATGATTTGCACTAAAGAAGACGATTTTATTTTTGAAAAGCCTAGATGGATAGCTGTACTATCTGATGGTACAAAAGTTTATCAAGATGATGATAGGCCAAATTCAGAAATAAACTCTGCTTGGATTAGATTAAAAAAGCACATAATTACTACTGGATTAAAAATTACAAAGTTTTACTTTCAGTTTAGATCTAATTTTTTTGAACCTTTTCCAGAAAACGCACAAGGTTATTATTTTTCAAATGGGGTAATTGGACAGTTATCATCTGACTATTCTATAAATCTTTTTGTTTCTGGCGAAATAATTGGCAATGTTGCACGAATAAAGAGTATAAAGGTTCCTGAGTTAATAGTAATAAATGAAGAAGATAGGATCTTAGAAAATCTTTCTATAGATCCAGTAATAATGAATGATTAATTATGGCAAAACAACGAAGTGATGATAGCAAATACGAATCCAGACATGGTGGTGGTTGGATTACTCCAGCACAATTCTTAGCTGAAGTTATGTGTGAAAGAACAGCCAAAGAAAATTTAGAAGAATTACCTATTAAATTTTGGAACAAACCAAGATGGAAAAAGGAATTCTTTAAACAACTGAATTTGGCTAATATAATCTTAAAAGATCATGATGCAGCAATTGTATCTAAAGCACTTAGATCTAAAGAAGGCAAAAATATATTTTCATTAGGTGCTCCTTGGCTTAAGAAGTTAATTATTTTGGAAGAAAAAAGCTTTAAAGAAATTTCAAGCTTGACTGAATCAAAAGAAGCTGTAGAACTTCCAATTAGAAAAACCTTTCAGCAATCTAAATCTTTAATTAAAAGAATAAAGGAACTAGACAATGAGTGACAATCTTGAAAAAATTCTAAAAGAAGTAGATAAACAATATGGCAAAGGAATTGCTATAAATGCTAATGACTTATTAGATGAAGAAAAACATGTAATACCTTTATCTCCAGCACTAAACTTGGGTTTGCATGGTGGAATACCAGAAGGTTCTTGGATCACATGCTCTGGACACCCAAAAAGTGGGAAAGAACAACCTGTCTCTGCCATAGTTTATACAGCTAATGGTCCAAAAAGAATTGGCGATATTACATATGGAGAAATAATTTGTTGCCCAAACGGAACAACATCTATGGTTTGTGGTATTTATCCACAAGGGGTAAAAGATGTTTATACAGTAACATTTTCAGATGGTTCAACAGCAGAGTGTGGGGAAAATCATTTATGGAATATAAAAACCAGAGAACAAGAATCTTATAAAACTGTAATGTTAAAAGATTTTATGAATAAAATATATATAGGTAAAGGCACTAAGGCTAAATATTCAATACCAATAACAGCACCAGTAAAATTTAACCAAATTAAAATTCCAATAAACCCATTTGTATTTGGTGCTTTGCTTACTGTTGGATTTTTTAACAAAAAAATTACTGCATTGATTGAGAATGAAAAACTGCTTGATCGAATTTGTAGTTTAATGAATGGAACTGGAATATCTTATGCTAAAGAAGAAAAACAATTAACAATAAATGTACATGATGAATTAAAAGAATTGGGTCTTTTTGGGAAAAAAACATCTAAAAAATTTATACCCCCAAACTATTTATACAATTCAGTAGAAAATAGAATGTCTTTATTGCAAGGAATACTCAGCTTTGCACATATAACAAAAACAGAAACTCCAATTCTTACAATATCATCAAAGCAATTTGCTGAAGATTTTAGGTTGTTGGTTCAATCTTTAGGTGGAATATGCCTGATATCTAGACACAAAAATAATGAAGAAAACTTTATTTATTATTGTTCTGTTATTATTAAAAATAAAAAAAAGCTGCTTGAATTTAAAAAAGAAAAATTTAAAAAGAAAGATGTAAAAAATAACATATCTAGAAAAATAATATCTGTAGTAAAAACAAGAAGAGAACAAAGTGTTTGTATCTCAGTTAGAGATAAAAGCGGTTTGTATTTAACAGACAATTTTGTTGTAACTCATAACACGCTTACCTCACTATCTTTTGCTGCTCAATGTCAAAAACCAGAGAATGGTTCTAGACATGTGTATTATCTAAACATTGAGGGTCGATTAAAGCCTATGAATCTAAGGGGCATAGCTGGCTTAGATTTGAACAAGATGACAATCTATAGATCTACTCAAGAAAAGATTCTTACCGCAAAGGACTACTTAAATTTGGCTTTTAAAGCCATCAATACTCATCCAGGCAGTTTAATCATCATAGATAGCGTTTCTGCTCTATGTGATGAGAAGGAAATGGATCAAGGTATTGGCTATGAGAATAGAGGGGCTGGTAATAAGCTTTTTGCTGGTTTTTGTAGACAAGCAGCTAATATAGTACCAGTACAAAACTGTATGGTTTGGGCGATTATGCATTTAACTCAATCTCAAGGTATGTATGGTGGTTATACAGAAAAAGGTTCTAGAACATTGCAATATCAAGCAGATGTTCAAATGAGAGTAAAATCTGATAAACCTTGGACTGTTGGCGGTGAAGGAAAAGACAAGCAAATTGGCCAGCAAGTGCATTGGCTAATTGAATCTTGTTCTTTAGGATCACCAGGAATGGAAGTAGATAGCTATATAAGATATGGCATTGGGATAGATAATACATATGAAGCAATAAATTTGGGTTGTCAGCTTGGACTTATAAATAAAGCTGGAGCTTGGATGACATTAGATTTTATGGAAAGACATCTTAAGTTATTAAAATCTGAAGCTTGGGATGATGCCACTATAAAAATGGTTAAAACTCAAGGTGCAGAAAAAATGTATAAATTATTGTTAGAAAATCCAAAGTGGATTGCTGCTTTAGAAAAAGAAATTAAGGCTATTATATCGTGAAAGTAATAGGTCTTGATGGTAAAACTTACTCTTGGACTTCTGGCAATGTTCCAGATCACGATGATTCTAAACCTAGATCTTCATTGCATTTATTGGCTAGGTCTATACTTAAAGCAATGTATCCAATGGATAGAATTTTAGAAGAAGCAACTTTGCCTGGTTCTGGAGGTCTAACCGCAGATTTTTGGTTGCCATTAAGAAAAACAATAGTTGAAGTTCATGGGGAACAACACTACAAATTCATACCTTTTTTTCATAATACAATGTTGAACTTTTATCATTCCAAAAAAAATGATAAGAATAAAATAGAGTGGTGTGAAAAAAATAACATTTACCTTATAGAGTTACCATTCAATGAATCAGAACAACAATGGCGAAAAAGAATTGAAGGTTAGCGAAGAAGAAAAATTTGATTCTCTTTTAGATAGCTATGAAAATTCAATAGGTTTATCCTCAATCCCTAAAGATTTAGAATTTACTTGTATGAAATACTTATATCTATCTCAAGAAGAATTAAAAAAAATGACTTCTGAAGATTGTGCAGAAGCGTGTGTTCTATTAAACAGTTTTTCTTTTCATTTATCTAGAATGCTAAACAGAGAAAAAGCGAAATTAAGATGGTGCAATGAAAAGATATTAAAGGCTGTTTCATCTAAGCTTACAGATTATAGATACTTTTCTCCAGATGAAAGAATGGCATTGTCAGTTAAAGATGATGATTATGCACAAAAAGTAAAAATGCTTGCAGTAAAAATACAAGCAAGGATAGACAGAACAGAGTATTTGCCTATAAGGGTAGAGAAGGTTTCTGATACATTTTCTAATCTTTCTTATAATAAAAGGAAAAACAATGAGCGTAATATCTAAATTAAAAGAAGCAATACAAAAAAGTGATTGGGCATTAGTAGATGAAGTATTGCAGGATTTGGCTGGCGTTGTAGTAATTAATAATAAAAAAGAAAAAATAGTTGAACAAAAAAAAGAAGTTGTTGTTGAAACAATTAGAAACGATGATATTCAATTGAATAAATTTATGGTGAATACGAATAATACTAAAGCAAAGACAAAAGAATCAGTTGCTAGGCCAGTATTTGAAAATAAATTTGTAGATGATCAAACTTTAGAATGTTCTTTTATTGAAGAGCAATCTAAAGAGCTACAACCTAAAAAATACAGAAGGCCAGTAGATGAATCTTCTGGATTTCAAAGCGTTAATTGTACAAAATGTTCCAATACTATGGAAATAACCTCAGAGGAATATGCATTTAAGTCTAGGGATAATGAGTCTTCTGGATTTATATGCGTTCCTTGCATGAAAAAAGCGGTGAGAAGATGATAGATGTTGGTGCAGAAAGGGTAGTCTTAGCTGGACTTTTTCAGAAAGGCTATGACTGTTTTATTGAAGTTGCAGATATTATCGATGAAAACTGTTTTTCTAGCGATGATAATGCTGCTATATTCAAATGTTTCTCAAAAATTATTACTGATAAGAATTCAAGAGTAGATATACCAACAGTTATTTCTACTGCTGAATCTTTAAACTTATCACAATTCTTTAAGACATCAGAACAAGCAAAGTATTTAAGATCATTAACTAGCTTTCCAGTTGAGTTAGTCAATGCCAGAAAAAGTGCAGCAAAACTTAAGAAGTTGAGTATTGCTAAAAACCTATCTTTAAATCTAATTAATGGTGCAAATACACTTGAAAATGTTACTGGTGATGAGCCTATAAGTCATATTATTTCTATTGCGGAATCATGTGTTTTGGATGCAACATTTAAGATTTCAAACTCCGAAGACCCAAATCCCAAGTTAATGAGCGATGGCATAGAAGAGTATGTTGAATATTTAGAGTCAAACCCAATTTCACAGTTGGGTATTTCGTCTGGATTCAAAGCATATGATATGGCTATTGGTGGTGGGTTTAGGCCAGGAACAGTGAATCTTATTGGTGCTAGAATGAAAACTGGCAAAAGCTTTTTTGCTGATAATGTTGGTATTAGCGTATCATCAAACAATATTCCAGTTTTGATGCTTGATACAGAAATGACAGAGAAAGATCATTGGCATAGAATATTGGCTTGTATGTCTGGAGTTAAAATAGAAGAAATTGAAAGTGGTTTGTTTTCAAAAGATGTTTCAAAAAGAAATAGCGTTAAAAAAGCTATTGAAAAAATTAAACTAATGCCATTTCAATACAAGTCTATTGCAGGAAAAAGCTTTGATGAAGTTATAAGTATGGCTAGAAGATGGGTAATTAAAGATGTTGGGCTTGATGATTCTGGAAAAGCAAATCCATGTTTAATTATATATGACTATATAAAGCTAATGGATGATTCTGGCATTGGTAAAAATATGGCAGAATATCAAGCTCTTGGCTTTTTAATGACAAATCTACATAACTTTATGGTTCAATATAATGCTTCATGTTTAGCATTTACTCAGCTAAATAGGGATGGCATTAATCGTGAAGATACTGATGTAGCATCTGGTTCTGATAGAATACTTTGGCTATGTTCTAACTTTTCAATCTACAAGAGGAAAAGTGAAGAAGAAATGGCAGATGAAGGATTTTCTCAGGATAAGATTAGATATAACTTAAAATTAGTTCCTGTTGTTGCAAGACATGGCAAAGGAATGGATCAGGGTGATTATATAAACATATTTGCCAATTATGAATTTGGAAAAATAGAAGAAGGTCCAACTAGAAGTCAAATTTTTAAATCTCAGTCTACAAGACAGAATAATGGTTTTGTAGTGGAAGGATTACCAGATGAAATCGAAGTCAACTGAAATAACTAAGAACGAATATTTAAATGCTGTAATATGCGATAAAATAGAATTTCTTATGGACTATTTTAATATTCAATATAAAAATGTTTCTGATTCAATAGTTTGTGCATGTCCAGTTCATGGTGGGGATAATAGGACAGCAGTAAATCTTTTTATGTCTGGACATACAAGAGTTGGTAATTGGGTTTGTTATACACATCATTGCGAAAACACATTTATAAATACATCTATAGGTTTTTTCCGTGGAGTGATGAGCAATAAAAAATATGGTTGGTCAAAAGCTGGAGATAGAACAGTTAGTTTTTCAGACACAATTGCTTCTCTTTGCGGTTTATTGAAAATAGATCTTTCAAGCATAAAAGATGATGTTCCTTCTCATGCTTTTGATAAACATGCACATTTATTTACAACTGTTAAAAAACAAAAAGAATTTTTATATACTAAAAAAGTTGTAAGAGAAAAGCTTGATATACCATCAAAATACTTTGTTTCTAGAGGTTATTCTGCAAATATATTGGATATGTATGATATTGGAGAATCAAAATCAGATAATAGGTTTTTTAGAAAAAGGGCAGTAGTTCCAGTATATGATTCAGACAATAAAACAATTGTAGGTTTTACTGGAAGAACTATACTTGATAAGTGCAGCAAGTGCAGTAACTATCATGAAAATGAAAGCTGCGATCCACAAAACGCTATTAGCAAATGGATTCACAATAAGGGATTCTCAAAAAAGAATTATCTTTATAACTTTGGAAACGCTAAAGATGAGATTAAAAAAACTGGAATAGTTATATTGGTTGAAGGTCCAGCAGATGTTTGGAAATTTGTTGAGAACGGAATACACAATGTTGTTGCTGTTTTTGGTTCTTCGCTTACAGATACACAACAGGTTTTGCTAGAATCTTCTGGTGCTACTACATTAATATTGCTTTTTGACTCAGATAAAGCTGGCAATAGTGCTTCAAATAAATTAAATTCATCTCTTTCCAGAATGTTTAAAATAGTGTGTCCATCTTTGCCAGATGGTATTAAAGATCCAGGTGATCTTAATAATGAGCAAATAAACAGCATGATTAAGCCTCTGATTGAAAGGAACTCGCATTAATGACAATTCAAAGATTGATAGGGTTTTCTGGAAGAAAGGGTTCTGGTAAAGATACTTTAGCTGGATTTCTTTCCTTTAATTCTCTAGAACTTTTTGGTTGTGATTCATGTATATTTTCCTTTGCTCAAACAATGAAATCAGTAGCAATAAACTTTTTTGGATTAAAGCACAAACAGGTTTTTGGATCTTTAGAGGATAAAAACTCACTCACAAGTTATTTATGGGAAGATTTGCCTCATTACAGCGAAATAAAATCTAGTCGTTTAAATCCACCAATAGGGCAAATGACAGCTAGAGAGTTTCTACAAGAGTTTGGAACTGGAATAGCTAGAAAAATGAATAAATCAATTCACATTAATGCTTGTTTTAATATGATAAGTAAAGAAAACTGTTTATTGAATTTTATTACTGATGCAAGGTTTGAAAACGAAATTGATAGCATTAAAGATGCTGGTGGCATAGTTATTAGACTAACAAGAAGCACTGATAATGATAGCCATATAAGTGAAGTTGAACTAGATAAATGCACAAACAAATTTGACATTATTTTAAACAATCAAAATATGTCTAAAGAAGAACAGCAATTTGAACTCATTAGAAAACTAAAACAAATAAACTGGATTAAAAATGATCATAACTTATCTAAGGTCTAGTTCTGTAAGCTCCTATGCTTGGTGTCAACATAAATACTGGTTAACTTATAACTTAGGCTTTCAAGATGATTCCAACAAAAAAGCTGAAAAAGGCAATGTTGTTCATAAAGCATTAGAATTGTTGGCAAATAAAAAGCTTTGTCTACAAAATGAAACATCTACATTTACAGATAATGAATTAAAACAAACTTTTTCTACAATAGACATTTCTCCAGAAAGTGCTATATTGTCTGCTTTTGATCATTATAAAAATAAAAGCATTCATGAGTGGGATGATAAAGATTTAAAAGAATGCTCTAAATGGACTTGGGATACACTATTATTTAATAATGGAATGTTTTCACCTTTATCTAGAAAGATTGAGCAACCAGAGCAATATTTTGATATAGAAATTGAAGAACCTTGGGCTAAGTACGAATACTATTTAGACGATGGTACTGTTATGTCTGGAAATCTTAGAATAAAAGGAACGATGGATTTAATAACTAGAATAGATAAAAAAACTATAGAGTACATAGACTGGAAAACAGGAGAAAGAAAAAACTGGGCAACTGGAAAAGAAAAAAACTACGATGATTTTTATAAAGATTTTCAATTAAGGCTTTATCATTATGCATTAAACAAACTTTATCCAGACGAAGAAAACATAATTATTACTATTTTTTTTAATAAGTCTGGTGGTCCTTTTACATTGTGTTTTCATAAAGAAGATATAAAAACAACAATTGAAATGATTAGGTATGAATTTGAAAAAATAAAGTCTTGCCATTTTCCATCAAGAATTATAGATTATGGTAAGGATAAGTGGAAATGTGAGAAGCTTTGTAGATTTTATAAAGAAAAATATGAAGACACAGAAAAATCAATATGTGACTTTATGAATAAAGAACTTATACAATTGGGCATGAATGTTGCGTATACTAAATATGCCAATAAAAAAACAGTTGTTTCTTATGGCGATGGTGGCGGTCAATCTAACAGGGAGAATAATGATGTCAAAAAGTAAAAAGTGGATAGAAGCTATTTTTGAAAAATCAATGCAAACATCAACTTCTACAACATTTAGTCCAGAAGAATCTCCTACAGATCAAGACTACCCAAATTATTCTGATGAAGAAACAGAAATCTGCTTAAAGACATTGGACTATATTCCAAAGTATAATGGCGAAAAGGTTCTTGTTTTTAAAAAAGAATTGTTAACTGAAGAATTATCGTTTCAAGGAATGTTAACTGGAGAAAAATCTTCTAAAATTAAAAATAAAATTCTTGTTCCAGAAAACTTATTCTATATAGACAGAGATATTGCAGAAAATGACTTAAACTATAAACAAGTAATTCCTTATTGTATTTTTACAAAAAACGATCAGCTATTTGTCTATCAAAGATCAAAACATGGTTCTGAAAATAGGCTTCATGATCTATGGTCTGTTGGTGTTGGTGGTCATGTTAATCCTTGCGATGGAAATAACATTGAAACAATAGGTAATGCTTGCAAAAGAGAGATAGAAGAAGAAGTTCAATTTTCAGATCCTCATTCTGTAAGATTGGTTGGTGTTATAAATGACGATTCGTCTACAGTTAACGCTGTTCATTTTGGCGTTGTTTTTCATGTTCACTTAAAAGACGGAACTTCGCTTAATCCAATTGATAAAGCTCTTGCAAATGGCGAATTCAAACATACAAAAACAACGGTAATATCAGATATAAACTGGGAAGATTGGTCAGTACATGTAATTAGGAACTACTTAAGAAATTAATTAATTGAAAAAAATTTAAGGATTGAATATGAATTGGATACCATTGCATTGTCATACCCATTATAGCCTATTAGACGGATTAAGTAAGCCAGATCTTTTAGCAAAAAGATGCAAAGAACTTGGATATACTTCATGTGCCATAACTGATCATGGAACTATATCTGGTGCTATTTCTTTTTCTAAAGCTTGTATTTCACAAGGTATAAAACCAATCATTGGTTGTGAATTTTATATTTGTAAGAATATAGCAACAGAACATAATAAAGAAAACTCAAGCTTAACTCACCTGTGTGTCATTGCTAAAAATCTAAACGGCTGGAAAAACTTAATTAATTTGTCTTCTTTAGCCAATTCCTTGGATTATTTTTATTATAAACCAAGATTAAACTTAAATGATTTTAAAGGACTGTGCAGTGATTTAATTGCATTTTCTGGTCATCCAGGAACAGACTTGGCTAACTCTTTATTTGAAGATCATAAAGAAGCTTATAAAAGAACTGATTATGATGAAATAAAGGAAATGCTCAAACCTAACTGGTTAAATGAAGCCGGAAATATTTGTGCAAAATATATTGAGATATTTGGGCCAGACAATTTTTTTGTAGAAATACAATTATTTGATAGCTGTAACTTAGTTGCATCAAAGGTTATTGCTGAATGCATGAGAGAACTTTGTGCCAAAACTGGTATTAAAAAAATAGCAACTCCAGATGTTCATTATGTTATGCCAGAAGATGCTCCTGATCAAAGAGTTTTATTGTGTTCTTCAATGGAAACAACTCTAAAGAATGTAAATAGCAAATTAGAAAATAACGAAGAATTTGGGCTTTCTGTATTTTTTAAATCAAACAAATACTATCTTCCAACAATTGAAGAAATATCTAGCTTTCATGAAGAAGACGAAATAAGCAATTGTTGTTTAATTGATAGTTTATGTGAAAACTATTCACTTATAAAACAACCAGCTATACCAAACTTTGCTTGTCCAGATGGTCTGTCTCAGATCCTTTATTTGAGGAAGTTATGCAGAAATGGGTGGAATAGGCGTTTCTCTGCAATAAAGCCAAAAACAGATGAATATAAGCTATATACAGAACGAATAAAGCATGAACTTGAAGTTATAGATACTTCTGGTTTGGCTGGATACTTTTTGATTGTACAAGACTACTGCAATTGGGCAAAGTCAAAGGGTTGGATTATGGGTAGAGGTAGGGGTTCTGGTGCTGGATGCATGATATCCTATCTTTTGGGCATAACAGAAGTAGATCCTATTAAACACTCTCTTATATTTGAAAGATTCTATAACGCAGGAAGAAACTCTGCTGGTCGTATAAGCTTGCCAGATATTGACTGTGACTTTCCAATTACAAAGCGTGATAAGGTAATAGAATATATAAAGCAAAAGTATGGAAGCAGCAATGTTTGTCAAATGATAACATTTAGTCGTATGCAGGGTCGTGGATCATTAAAAGATGTTCTTAGGGTTCATGGTTTTTCTTTTGAGGAAAGCAACAATGTAACTAAGTACATTCCAGATGAATCGGAGATATCTGAACAGTTACAAGATATGAAAGACGAAGATGGAGATTCTTCAATTATAAGGTGGGCGTTAGAGAATATTCCTGATAGATTATCTGAGTATTGTAAGATTGAAAAGGATGGCACTTACTCTGGAAGATTAGCAAAGGAATTTGCACAGGCAATAAGATTAGAAGGAACAAAAAGAAGTCAGGGTAAACATGCTGCTGGTATAGTTATTAGTAATATTCCTTTATCAGAAGTATGCCCAATGACATTCGATAAAAAGACAAAGCAGATGATAGCTGGTATGGAAATGTCAGACTTAGAGTCAATTGGAATGGTTAAGTTTGATATACTTGGAGTTGCAGTTTTAGATAAAATAATGGGTTGTATAAATATTTTAAAGGGGAAACCAAATGAATGACAACTCTCTTGAAATATCTATAATAAGCAAGTTGGTAGTTCAGCAAACAGCTTTATTGGATGCTTTATCTGATTGCTCTTCCTTAAAGAAGGATCTTGTTAAACAAGCTAATAAGCTATTAAAAGCAATAACAATTCAAAATGGAGGTATGTTGATTATAGAAAAAGATTTTTTAGATTCAGCAGAAGATGCAGAAGTTGAACTTAAAATACAGCAAAATGATGACGGATCAATAGAACTAACTATTAAAGGAGAAGAAGACGATGAAGAGTAATACGATTATTGTTTTTGATTTTGAAACAGGATCTTTAGATACAAATACTTGTGAAGTTATTCAAATTGCTGCAAAAGCAATAAATAGAAAAACTCTTCAGCCGATAGAAGGTGCAGTATTTAATAGTCTTGTAAAGCCTAGAGACTTTGGAAATTTACAAGAAGCAGCACTAGCAGTAAACAAAAAGACAAGAGAAGAACTTCAGCTTGCACCTAATCTTGATGTTGTTTGGAGTAGATTTATTGATTTTATATCTACTTTTGCAGTTGGTAAAAGCAACATACTAGCTCCTGTTCCAGCAGGGAAAAACATTAGATTTTTTGACATGCCAATATTTCAAAGAGTTTGTGTTGAATTAGGATATGTTCAGCCAAATAGCACACAGTCTTTCTTTAATAAAAGAAGCATGTTTGATTTAGATGAAATGATGTTGCTTTGGTTTGAAAATTCAGATGATATGCCTAATATGAAAATGGATACTATTAGAGATCATTTTGGAATGTCAAAAGCTAATGCTCATGATGCACTAGTTGATGTTGAGCAAACAGCAGATCTAATTACCTACTTCTTAAAACTACACAGATCAATATACCCAAAGGTTAAATTTAAAGACTCATTTAAGAAATAATAATATGACAAAAACATACAAATTTTCATGCGGTTGTAGTTTTCCAATAATTGGAGATCCTTTAACCGAAAATTCTTTGCCTTTAATGGAAGTAGATCCAACCAATCTTCCTTCTTGCGATATTGCTTGGGATATATTCGCTAGAGGCGACACAAAAGGAATTTTTCAATTAGAATCAGATCTTGGAAAACAGTGGTCTAAGAAACTAAGGCCAAAAACTGTTGATCATTTAACTGCTTTAGGTGCTCTTATTAGGCCAGGAGCTTTGCGTTCTGTGGATGATAAGGGCGTTAGTATGACAGCACATTATTGCCGTATTGTAAACGGAGAAGAAGAGGTTTCATCCTACCATCCTATTGTTGATGATGCACTTAAATCAACTTATGGGTCACTTGTTTTTCAAGAGCAAGCAATGGAGCTTTCTAGGGTTATCGCTGGATTTACTTTGCAAGAGGCAGATATGCTTCGTAAAGCAATGGGAAAGAAATCATCTAGCGAAATGGCAAAATGTAAGAAGATGTTTATTGAGGGTGCTAAAAAAATAGAAGTAGTCTCAGAAGATCAAGCTGAAGAAATATTTGGATGGATTGAACAGAGTCAAAAATATTCCTTCAATCGCAGTCACAGTTGCTGCTATGGCTTAATTGGATATGATACAGCATATTTAAAGAGTCATTTTCCAGTTCAATTCTTTACTAGCTGGCTTTATTTTGCAAAAGACAAAGCAGATAGTCAGCTTGAAATATCTGATTTAATTGAAGATGCAAAAAAATTCAATATAACTGTTCAATCTCCAGACATAATGATGCTAAATAGCAATTTTTATACTGACGGAATATCAATTTGGTTTGGTATTACTGATGTAAAAGGAATTGGACAATCGCAATTTGAAAAAATCAAACTAGCTATAAATAATTACGGCAAAAGTATAGATTCTTGGGAAGAATTTGTTGTTAAATGTTCTGATGAAATGCCAAAATCAAGTATTGAAAAACTAATTGCTGTAAATGCTTTAAGAAAATTTGGCAGCAAAAGGAAAGTGCTTCTTGCCGAATTTAATGCTTGGTCTGAATTAACAGACAAAGAAAAAGAATGGATAAAGGCTAATGCTGAAATTACTAATATACCAGATATGATTTTAAACTCAGCAAAGACAAAAAAAGAAGGCGGTTGTTGTTCATCAGTTAAAAGGGTTGAAGTTTTAAAAAGCATAGCCTCTATGATTAAAAATCCACCATCTCCATTAATAGATATTCCAAGTTGGGTTTGTTGGATTGAAAAAGATTCTTTAGGTATTTCTTTAACATATAATGCTACAGACTCTTGCGATACAAGTAGTTCTAACACTACATGCAAAGAATACTTAGATGGAAAGAATGGTTATATGGTCTTTGGTGTTGAAGTAAGAAGGTCTAAAGAAGTGCTTACAAAGGCTGGAAAAACACCAGGATCTAGAATGGCATTTTTATCAATATCTGATGCTACTGGAAAAATAGATGATGTCATTTGTTTTCCAAACTCGTACAAAGATTTTGCTTCTTTGTTAAAAGAGGGTAATACAGTCTTGATTCAAGGTGAACGAGACAAAAAAAGTGACTCTCTTTTAGTTAAAACTGTTGTTCAAATTTAGGAGATAGAAATGAATATTTGTTCTTTCCTTGGTAAGCTAACTAGAGAACCAGAACTTATAAAATTAAACAATGGAAAATCTGTTGTTAACTTTTGTATTTCGGTTAGAAATCCATCTAAGAATCAAGAAAAACCAGAAATGACTTTTATTGATTGTGTTGCTTGGGAAAAAACTGCTGATTTGATTGGGAAGTATTTTAAAAAAGGTTCTAGAATTTTAGTGCATACTTCTGCCAAAACAGAAAGTTGGGTAGATAAAGAAAATGGCAAAAATAGGCATAAAATTAAATTCATAGTTCAAAAATTTTGGTATGTAGATCAGAAAGCAAACGATGAAGAAGAACAACATTCAGAAGTATTTGCAGAAGAAGAAGATTTTGGCAATCAAATACTATAGGAATTAAAATGTCAAAAAAACGAATACTCCTGTGTGGTGAAGCAACTTTTATAAACTCTGGATATGCCAACTATGGTTGCCAGATTATGAACAGGCTTTATCAAACAGGAGAATTTGAATTGGCAGAAATAGGGTGTTTTGGCAAAGATCATTCATCAGTTTCAAAACCACCTTGGAAAATATACTATCCAGATGAAAATAAAAACAATGGAAGATTTGGTTCTTCAATTTTTGAAGATGTTCTTTTAGAATTTAAACCAGATGTAGTGTGGTCTTTTAGAGATCCTTGGGTTGATGATTTTATTGGCGATTCGCCCTACAAGAGACATTTCCATTGGGCTTATATGCCAACCATTGATTCTATTCCATTAGATCCAGAGTGGATATATACTTTAACTAAAGCAGACTCTATATTTACATATTCAGATTGGGCTTTAGACATACTTAAGGAAAATTATCCAAATCTAAATTTAATCTCTTCTGCTTCTCCAGCAGCAGATGAAGTATTTACCATGATTAAAGACAAAAAAGAATTTAAAAAGTCTCATGGTTTAGATCCAGATTGCTTAATAATCGGTTCTGTCATGAGAAATCAAAAAAGAAAGTTGATTCCAGATCTTTTTGATGCATTTGAAATGCTGTTGGATCAAGCACCAAAAGAAATATCTTCAAAATTAATTCTATATATGCACACTACTTATCCAGATGTTGGTTGGGATATACCAAAGTTAATAGCTGAAAGACCAAAAATATCAAAAAAACTGTTTTTTACCTACAGTTGTAGAGGTTGTTTTAACATATCTATATCAAATTTTAATGGTGCAATTATAGAATGCAATTATTGTAAAAAAATATCTTCTTTGTTTCCAAACACAAGTTCTGGTGCAAAAAGAGACTCTATGGCAATGGTGTATAATCTAATGGATCTATATGTTCAATACTCTTGTGCAGAAGGATTTGGGATGCCATTAGTAGAAGCAGCTTCTTGTGGGGTTCCTATTTGTGCCACAGACTATAGTGCTATGTACGATATAGTTAGAAAACTAGATGGTTTTCCAATAAAAGTACAAAGAATGCATTATGAAGTTGAAACACATAGAAAATTTGCACTTCCAGACAATCAAAATTTTGTAGATATTTGTATTAAATATTTTAAACAACCAGAGTCAGTAAGAAAGTTTAAGTCTAATAAAACATTAAATTTGGCAAAAGAAAAGTATAGTTATGATGCTGTTTCAGAAAAGTTAAAAAATCACTTTTTATCTATACCAAGCTCTAATACATGGAATGAACCAAAAAAGTACATGAGCATACCTTCAGAAATATCTTTTGATAACAATGTAGAATTTTTAAAAGAATTATTGAAGTGTTTTAATGATGATTTTTCTCTTTTGTTTTCAAGGTTATTGAAAAAAATAAATTACAATATGTCTTCTAAAGAAGATATATATAAAGAAGTAGAAAAAATAATATCTAAATACAATCACTATGAATCTATAAGGAACTAAAATGAAAGTTCTTTACATAGGAAATTACAGAGATGGAACTGGATATGGTCAAGCTGCTGAAGATTATATATTATCTTTAGATTCAGTTGGCGTAAATGTTGTTTGTAGGCCACTAAAGTTTAATGATTTAAATCACACTCCACATAAAAGAGTCGAAGAGTTAGAAAAAAGATCAGCAGATAATTGCAATGTTGTTATTCAACATACTCTTCCAACGCATGTTCAATATGATTCAAGTTTTGATTTAAACATATCACTTTTTGCTCATGAAACATCTTCATTTAGAATGGCTGGATGGCAAAATCATTTAAACAACATGGATTGTTGTATTGTCATAAATAATCAAATGATTGAATCGTGCAGAGATAGTGGTGTAAAAGTTCCGATATATGTTGTTCCTCATGCTAGAGATTTTTCTATTTATACTGAAAAATTTGAAAAGCTAAAACAAGTCGAAGATAATACATTTAAAAATGATTTTATTTTTTATACTATCGGAGAACAAAAAAGAAGGAAAAACTTATCGGCATTATTAAAAGCTTATTTTTTAGAGTTTTCAAGAGATGAAAATGTTTGCTTAATAGTAAAAACAAATCATGAGGATAAAGAAGATTTTACTAAATATTGTAATTCTATTTCATCTGGACTTAATGTAAGAAGACCTCCTAGAGTATTTTGCATAAAAGAAAGATTGTCAAATAATGCAATATACAAACTACACAATTCATGCGATGCTTTTGTGCAAGCATCTTATGGTGAAGCTTGGAGCATACCAGCATTCGATGCAATGGGTTTTGGAAAGACACCTATTGTAACTAATTGCTCTGGCTACAAAGACTATTTGAATGACAATGTTGGTTGGTTGGTTGATTGCCATAAGGAATTTGTTTTTGGTCAAGAAAGGATTATTAATGGCATTTACGATGGATCTGAGTATTGGTGGTCAATTGATATTCATGACTTAAGAAGGAAGATGAGAGATTGTTATTCGATGGAGGACATTAGAAAGTCTAAGGCTACTTTTGCTTTAGATCGTGCCTACGAATTCTCCCACGAAAAAGTGGGTTTAAAATTTTTAAAGGTGATTAAACATGCCTCCAAAAAAGAAAAAACAAACTTGGGTAGACATTGCAAACTATAAAGAAGAACCTACAGAGGTTTCTTGGAAGGAAGAAAGGGATAAATCAGTTGAAGAAGAAAAGACGAATCAAATAAAAGGTAAAACAAAAAATCAAGATATCTATATAGAAGCAATTGAAAAACACACGCTTACAATATGTTCTGGTCCTGCTGGTGCAGGGAAAACATTTATAGCTTGTGGTGTTGCTGCTGGATTATTGATGCAGAAAAAAATAGAAAAAATTATTATAGCTAGACCATTAATTGAATGTGGACAAAAGATTGGTGCTTTTCCAGGCGATCTTAAGGAAAAGACTGAGCCTTTTATGGTTGCCATGCTTGAAGCAATTGGTAATTTTGTCACAAAAACAAAAATGAAGGCAATTAGAAATGATCAGATATTAGAAATATGCCCTCTTGAATTAATGAGAGGCAGAACATTTCATGATTCTATGATTATTTTAGATGAAGCACAAAATGCCACAAGAAGGCAATTAAAAATGTTTCTAACTAGATTTGGTCAAAATGCAAAAGTTATCGTTTGTGGTGATCATACACAAACAGACTTGCCTCATTACGAAGGAAACACTATGGGGTGGATTTTAGAAAAACTTAATCATAAAGATATTGCTAAAGTGTTCCTTACTGGCGATGATATACAAAGGCATGGGCTTATTAAATATATCGTTGAGCAGTTAGGGGAATAGATGCATCCCGCATTAAGTAATATAGTAAGGTCATCCACTAGAAAAAGTGGAGATAGACTTAAGATACTTACATTTTCAACGCATGAAAGATATCAGTCTAATATGGCTGATATCAATGCTGATTTTTGGGTTATAAACAATCCAAAGATTAAAGCTTGGAATTCTCAATATGCAGAAGTACCAAAAAATCATAAGTTATTGAATAATATAAAAAAAATATCTGATATTCCAAATTATCTTGTTTTTGATGCCATTCTAAGCCATGAAAAATTTATGCAATTTGATATAGCTTTGACTATATCTAAACATTTACACATACCATTAATATGTCTAGAACATGTATGCATGACAGAAACAAGAACTGCATTAAAGAAAAAATTTGGTAATACAAACATATTTATTTCTGAATATTCTGTAAAATCTTGGGATTTCAATAAAGAACATGAAGTTATTAATCATGGAGTTGACACTAGGATTTTTAACAATAAGAAAATAAAAAGAGAAAACAACATTCTAAGTGTTGTTAACGATTGGAAAAATAGAGATTATGAATGTGGATTTACATTATGGCAAAACATAACAAAAGATATGCCAGTAGTTGTAATCGGCAGCAATCCAGAACTTTCTGAACCAGCTAAAGATGTTGATGATTTAGTTAATAGTTATAATAGATCTAGTATATTTTTAAATACATCAATATTTAGTCCATTGCCAACCACTTTAATAGAGGCTATGGCATGTGGTTGCTGTGTTATTACTACCGCAAATGGAATGTGTTCAGAAATAATTAAAAATGGCGTAAATGGATTTATTTCAAACGATGAAAACGAACTTAAATTATTCTTAAATAATTGTTTGGAAGATCCTTCTTTGTGCAGAAAAATGGGTGAAGAAGCAAGAAAAACAATACTTCAAAATTTTTCCCTAGAATCTTTTACAAATAGATGGAATGAAGTTTTACAGAAGGCAGTAACCAAAAACTGGTGGGAACTATGAAAATAAATATAGGAATACCATTCTTTAAAGAAGATGTTGAGGACAGTGAGTTTACATATATAAGCCCATTTCCAACATCGTCTGATAGTATTTTATATTGTCATTATCAAGATTTAAGTAAAATTGCAGATGATGGTGAATTAGATGCTATTTCCTGCAAAAGAGTTTTAAATTTTATAAGTCATTTAGAAATAAAAGACACTATTAAACATTGGTGCAAAAAATTAAAGCATGAAGGAAAACTATTTTTATTTTTTGAAGATATTATTGAGTTATGTAGATTGACAACAATTGGAAGCATTAAGGAAGAAGATATATCGCAATATATTTATGGTGGTCAAGAAGAAGGTTGGAACTTTAAAAAATCTGGCATTACAATACCTTTTATAAAAAATATACTTGTAGAAAATGGTATGATAATAGAGAATGTCAAACTTGACTCGTTTTATTGTTATATAGAATCAAGGAGAAAATAATGCTAGGAACTGTTCATACATCATGTAAAGATTGTATATTTGCTATTTATTCTGATAAAACTCAAACAGATTGTTCTTTTGATAAAATAAAAAAGCTCAAAGAGAATGGCGTTGCAGTAGACGAATCATTCGATGATGAAAAGGAATTTTTTGTAATCAATAATCATGCTTGCATGACATATAGACCAGCATCTTTTTTAGAAGGAAAAACATTTGAAGAAGCAAAGGAAAGTGCTAGAGAAAGATCTTCAGTTAGAGTTGGCTGTTTAGTTATGATAAAAGAAGATCAAGGCAATTTAATTAAAATTATAGATAGTATTTGCAACCAGACTAAACAATTTAGCGAAGTAATTTTCTGTGCTAATCCAGAAGTTCAACCATCAAAAATAATGAAACTTCTTAATGATAAAAAAGTAACATTTAAATGGTCTATTAGACATATAGTTGATGGTGAATATGTCGGAGATGTTTCTATGAATGTAGCAATGCAAAAAACAAATTGCATATACATGTCTGTTTTTACCTCCGATTTTATTGTGCCAAATAAATTTGTAGAGCAAATTGACATTGCCCTAAATGATAACATGCAAAGATTTTTGTTGTTAGAACCGATTGATTCTGAAAATAATGGGCTTACTTTTCAATCATTTATATTTAACGCATTGCGTGGAAATGAACAAGCAGTTGTTGATGACAATTCTGAAAAACCAGCAAATAGTATTATTGAAAAAATAAAGTATGTGGCAACAACACAGAACCTTACTTCCATGATTAAAAAGTGTGAAGATATATGTCCATGCATAGTAAACAGCCAAGAGTAACTGTAGTTGTACCAAATTACAATTATGGCCATTGGATAGAAAGCTGTTTAGACAGTGTTGCTAATGATCCGTATGATAGTAAAAGCATTGTTGTTATTGATGATGGATCTACAGATAGTTCAGCACAAAATGTATATAATTTAATAACTAATCCAAAACCATTTTCAGAAAATGGAATTGATGGAATAATTGGAACATATAAAGATTACAATTTTCAAATAAAATTAATTGCTGCAAATACATCTAGAGGCCCATCAGCAGCTAGAAACATTGGAATAAAGTCTTGTTTTGATGAAACAGACTTTTTTTCATTTATTGATTCAGATGACATGCACATTTCTGGAAAAATAAAGACAACAGTTAAGAAGATGATTGAACATCAAGGCTATGTTGGCGTTGTATATTGTGACTATGAAAATTTATATGTAGATAAAAATAGAGTTCATCAACAATATAAAGAACCATTCTGCTCAGAAAGATTGTTGTCAGAGTGTATAATTCCACCACATAGTTTAGTTGCAAAATATGCAATTGAAGACTCTGGTCTTTTTGACGAAGAAATGCGTGTGGCAGAAGATTATGATTGGTGGATAAGAATATCTAAAAAATTTGTTTGTTATCACATACCAGAAAAGTATGTAATCATGAGAACAGGAAAATATAATTCTTCTAATACAGTAGATAAAAATATATGGATTAAAAATTGGGCAAGAATAAGAGACAAAATAAGTAATGGCTCATAAACTTGGCGTTGTTATATTAGCTGCTGGCCTTGGCAAAAGAATGAAGGCATATGGTCCTAAATCGGCTATTGGCATATCGTCAGATCAAACAGTTATAGGTAGACAAATAAGCATAATTCAATCATGTTTTCCAAAGTATGAAATAACTGTAATAGTAGGATTTCAAAAAGATAAAGTATTAGAAAAAATGCCATCTTTAATTTCATATATAGAAAACAAAAGCTATGAATCTACGAATACATCAATGTCTGTTAATTTAGCTTTAAGTAGAAATAACTACTCAAAACTTTTAATAATTTATGGCGATCTTGTTTTTACAGATGAAATATTTAAGGAAACTCCAAAAAATAATTCTTGGGTTGCTATAGATAATGAAAAAAATCAAAGGTCTATGGAAGTTGGAGTTAATGTAGTTGATAACAATGTGGTTCATTTTTCCTATGGCGTAAGTCCAAAGTGGGGGCATATAGCTATGCTCACTGGAAATGAATTGCTTCTCTATAAAAAAATAACAAACAATGAAAGATCACATAAGAAATTTTGCTTTGAAATTTTTAATGAAATAATAGATCAGTCTGGTATATTTAAAGCTCATAGGAACAACAACTGGAAAATGGTTGAGATAGACACTTCCAAAGATATAGATAGAGCAAAGAAACTAGTGAAAAGAGGCTAAGATGAATATTCTTTGTGTTCATGGGGAACAATTAAACATAGAAGAATTCTCAGGTTGGGGCAAAGCATTTATATCTTGTGGACATGAATTTCTATTTTTTAAACAAAAAGAAAAATCAATTCTAGATGCGTTTTATGAAAAAAAACCAGATCTATTTATTACATGTGAATCAGCGTTTGATAGAGCTACAAAAAAAGCAATAAATCTTTATCCAAAATGCAAAGTTGTTATTTTTTATAAAAACTCTTCTTTTTTAGAAAACAAAAACTTTCATGATAATGTTTATTGTTTTAATAATTTTGATCCATCTATAGATATCTATCCTTTGCTCAAAGGAAAATTAAAGTCAAACTTAATTTCTGACATCAATTATGTTGGTGAATACATAGATGATAACGACAATGTTATTTTAAACACCCTATCTGAAAATGGCTTTATTGTTAAGGTATGGGGAGATAAGAAGTGGCCATACAGACAGTATTTAGGAAAAGCAAAAGAAAATCTTGTTAAGGACATTATAATGTCTTGCTCCTTATCTGTTTCTTCTGATTTATTTTCTGGTGAAATTTGGCCTTTAAAGGTGTTCGCATCTGGAAAACCATGTATACTGTATAGATCGGCTAAGACGAAAGATTTGATAAGTGCAGACAATTTTAATTATGAAGATGAAGAATCGTTTTTTAAAGCTATTATAGACTTGCTTCAAAATCCAGATTCTTTAAATGACGAAGTAGAGAGAATAAATAAAGATGTAAGGAATAATCATACATCACATAATAGAGTAGCAAAACTTTTTAATCTATTGAGTATGGAACAGGAGTCAGATAAATGTCTATTGGAATTAAAAAAAATTCTAAAGAAGTACTAAGTGTAAATTTAGGTTTTGTCAAATCTTCAGATCATCTCAGAAAGTCTTTGTGGTGGATAACTAGAGATTTTACCAACACCACTTTAAAAGTAGTTATAGCAATAGAAGACAATGAAAAATCTAATGATATAATTGACATTTTAAAAGCGTGTTCAATCAGATGTTCTTGGACTATCATTAAAACTAAAACAGAACATTTAATCGAAACATATGGATTAAAGACATATCAAGAATCAAAAAGTTTAGCTCATAAAATATGCGATAAGTTTTGCACAAATAAAAAAATAATTTCAAGCCCTCAAATCATTTATGGCGACAATTCTTTTAAAGAATTTGCAGATCAAATAAACAATGAATTTGTAAATACGATGAATTGTTATTCAATGCCACAATATGTTCAAGTTGGACTTACGGATGCTTCTTCTAATTTTTCAAATTTTTTAATGAAAGAGTGTTTTAAATTTCCAATATACAGCTTTGAATATCCAGCAAAAATAGCTGACTATACAGTTAAGTCATTTTATGATACTGAAGACAACAAAGAAGTTAAATTTTTAAATTTGAATTGTTTCTTTTTAGAAACAAATGATTCATGCCCACAAATAGATGTCGAGTTTAATCAATCTACAATAGATCAAAGCGATATTATGGAGTGGTTATGCTAGCATTTAGAATCCCAAAACCAATAACTATAATTGGTGATCATACTAATAAAGTAATTAGTTTTGCATCATGTAATTTTTGGACATCTATTAATTTTAATACAATAATTGAAACACAAGCTCTATGTGATTCAACATTAAAAGTATTAAATTATATATACATGAATAATCATTTTGAAAAAAACATAATTATAAAAGATCTTTACCCCAATGATGACTTTGCTAAAATTCAATCTGCTGTATTTGGTGGGTTGAACTATTTAACAATTTCAGATCATCTTTGGTTTTCAATAAAGCTTAATTATGAAAAAGAATTTTTTGATCACATTATGCTTTACGAAATAAATAAAGATTTTTTTCAATATGATAAGTCTATAGCCAAATCATTTCATAAAATGGATAATCTTGAAAAAATGGTCAGCGATTTTTATGATGCATATCAAGAAAAAAACTGGTTATTTTTAGGTCAATTAATAAACTCTTATTGGAAAATAAAAAGAGATGTTGATCCAGCATCTAAAAATACATATATAGAAAAACTTTATTCTGATTGTAGGTTAAATGGTGCAATAGGTGGCAAAATGGATGGTTCTTTAATGTTGTTATTTGTAAAGCCAGAAAATCAAGATTCGATAAAATCAATAATGAAAGATCATGTTCAAATAAATAACACTCTAGATTTAACTGGCATAATCCATGAGGAACTATTCAGTGGAAATAGCAATTGTTGTAAATAAAATAAGGTTTAGCCAGCTTTCATATCTTTTGACTAAACAGTCACATGATAATGATTTAGTTGTATTTTCTCAAAATGACTACACTATTAATGCAAACAATGGATTCTCTATCTTTATGATGTATGATTTTTGGAATTATAAGGGCAATAACATTGTTGCTACAGATATAGATTCATGTAAACTCATCTTAAAAAACCCATCCGTAAAAAGCTTTTATTTTTATGTTTGGGATTTAGAATGGATGAGATTGCAATCTTTTGATTATGAAGACATTCAGCAAATATATGGTAATAGTAAAATTAAATTGATTGCTAGAAGTGACAGACATGCATTAGCTATTGAACAGGCGTGGAATAAAAAATGTTTAGTGGTTGAAGACTTTAAATTAAGCGAAATATTTAGGAGCGATAAAAATGAACCAATTAACGCATGAATACTTAATTGAGCATTATGTACAACAAGTTAAATCTACATATCAAATAGCAGAAGAATTTGGTACATATCCCAATAAGGTTAGAAGGGCTTTAGTAGAATTTGGTATACCACTCAGGGATAAATCTCAGGCACAAGAAAAAGCCATAGAAACTGGTAGGTGTAAACACCCCACAAAAGGCAAGAAAACATCAGAAGCAACAAAGAATAAGATAAGTGACTCTATTGCCAATGTATGGCAGGAAATGGGTGAGGATGAAAAGAAGAGAAGGGCTGAAATGTCTAGACAGCAATGGGAAGCTAAGTCTGTGCAAAAAGTAGAAGAAATGCAAAAGGCAGCAGCAATATCAGTTAGGGCAGCAGCAGTATATGGATCTAAACTAGAAAAGTTTTTAATTACTGGATTGAAAAAAGAAGGGTTTAAAGCAGACTTCCACAAAGAATTTTGGGCTATTGACAGAAAACAACATATAGATATATTTATTTCTGATCTTAATTTGGCAATAGAAATAGATGGGCCAAGTCATTTTAGGTCTATTTGGGGTGAGGATATACATAAAAAACAAGTGGCTAGTGATAATAAAAAAACTGGATTTATAATAAATGCTGGAATGAAAATGATTCGTGTAAAAAACATAGATGGAAATAGTTCTGGATTTTATATGAGAACGATCTTGAAAAAACTTTTGCATACAATAGACTTAGTTAAGAATGGTACGAAGGAATGTTTTTTTGAACTGGAGTAATTAATGTTAGATGAAGAAGAGAATGAAATTCCTCTTAGGACTAGTAGAGATTGGAATGAGTATGTCCTATCTCATTTTGGTCCAGATGAACTAGCTGATGGAAATCCAACAGTAGATGGTTTAAGAAGAGTTACCGAACTACTTCTTGGGCCAATTATTGATGGAAATGCCAAAGTTGTACAATCACCAACGCCTCAGAATGACAATAGATGTGTTGTTGAATATGAAGTTACAGTTCGTATTGGAGAAGAGGTGGTATCGCAACAAAGTGTAGCTGATTGCTATCCTGGCAATTGTGACCACCGATTTGCCGTCTATTCTTCTGCAATAGCTGAAACTAGGGCTGAAGGTCGAGCATTAAGGAAATTGCTCAAATTACGCAAAGTAATCGCTGCTGAAGAGGCGGGGCTAGTTCCTCTTGAAGAAACTGGAGTTAATGGTAAGATAACTCCTACGCAGATGAATTTCATAGAAACTCTCTGCCAAAGAAATGATATCAATGTAGCAGCTTATTTGGGTGCAGCAAAAGATTTTAACTTTAATGGAAAGCTTGAAGAAATTCCATACAAGTCAGCAGTTGCTGTAATATCACATTTGTCTGAAATGCAAAGAAATCAAGCGTCTATTAATGTTAAGTTCAAGGGCTATAACTCTAACTGGAGGAAGTAATTATGAAGGCTATTATCCCAACAAAGTTTTGCACAATTGAAATTGATTGTGACTCTGTTAAAGATGTGTTTAGAGAAGTAGGAGGCATCTCCGAAATCTTTAATGAAGAAAAATGTGGGTTGTGTGGCAATACCGCAATTATGCCAAAAACACGATCCGTAGAAAAGAACAAGAAAGTCTACGAATATTTTGAGATGGGTTGCACTAACTCAAAGTGTAGGGCAAGGTTGTCTTATGGGCAGCGACAAGATGGTGGTGGTATTTTCCCAGTACGCAAGCTTGATGCTAATGGCAAGCCTGATCGTGAAGGTGGTGCTTATGGTCCACATAATGGTTGGAGCAAATATCGAGGCGAAAACAAAGATGAGTGATATTGGTATTGATGTTAGCTCTTTAAAAACTGAAGAGCTTAAAAAAGAACTCCTTTGGCTAGACGGATATGATACCGAATGGTCAAAGGAGATTTCTAAATTAATTAAAGAAGAACTTAAGCTTAGAGATATTCAAGTTCAATCCACATAGCATATTGTGTTTTTGAACCAATTGAATCTGGAGATGCGGACAAAGCAAGAAACCAATCATGTCTGTCTGCTATTGTTCCGCTTCCGTTTGGACTCAAGCCTGACATTCCTGGTGAACTAGATAATGATAGAATTGATCCAGATCCTGCTGGAGTTTGCCAAGAAACAGATCCAGAACCATCTAAAACATTAGTTAAGCTTGGATGAATAATTTGTGCAACTTTAGTAGTAACACCACTAGCTGCATTATTAATGTTTGATCTATCGTAGATCCTTAACTTTACATTCTGTGTAGCTACTGGGCTAGTATGGGTAAAACGCACATTTAAACTAGCTTGAGCATTGGTTATTGCTTGAAGATTTAGACCACTTGGAGATCCAATACCATTAACTATTCCAGAGTTTGGATGAGAATATTTTATGTTGTTTAATGAAGCACCAGCAATAGTACCATTGCTATTAGTTATATAGGTAGAATCTTGATAGTTTCCTACGGAAACAGAAGAACCAAATCCAGAGTTTCCAAAGAATCCTACGCCACTTGAACCTATGTCATTTCCTGCCGAAAAAAAAGCAAATGTAGCCATGATTTTTCTCCTATTGTATATAGTATATTACACCGCAAAACATCATTTTAATATTATACATAATCAAAAATTGTATTGTTAGCAACTACAATCTAAATATACTATATCTCCATTCTGTGCATATGGATAAAAATAGTCTGGATCAGCGTATGATGTAACGCATATATGTCCTTGCAAACTAGGTGAGCCACTACAAGGGCTAGTATTATACCAATTTCCTTCCGATTTTTCCCAAGTGCTATAACCACAACCAATACATGTAGAAGGATCTGTCGTGCTAGTTGGCGTTCCTGTCGTACTGGTACTCGTAGAGGTAGATGTCGAAGTACTTGTCGAAGTCGATGTACTGGTACTCGTAGAGGTAGATGTCGAAGTACTTGTCGAAGTCGATGTACTGGTACTCGTAGAGGTCGAAGTTATAGTATTGCAATTTTCATCTACATTCATTTCTGCGTTATTAAGATTTCTTATAATAATACAATCTGATTCGCCAGTTGCTGAAGCAAAAAATTCTACTATGTTATCTATGTAGTTACCTAAATCAAAACATTGAGTTACACAGCTATAGCATTCAGCTAAAATTAATGCAGTTGCATAAGATTCTCCAGTAGGACATATAGTTGTTGATGTGCTGGTACTTGTAGATGTCGAGGTCGATGTGCTAGTACTCGTACTTGTAGAAGTAGTTATATAATTACAACTTTCATCTAAACCATTTCCTAAATTTCTTGAATCGCTATCTATTATGCACGAAATGTAGTCGCTGTAAAATGCTATATAATCAAGTGTTTCTATATCCCAACAACCCAAAGTACTGCAACTATAACAATATATTGGTGGATCAGGATAAAGGGTTTCAAATAGTAAACTACCATAAACTTCTCCATTAAGGCATGGCTCTGTAGTGCTAGTGCTTGTACTTGTGGTAGAACTAGTTGAACTAGTTGAAGTAGTTGGCGGTGGTGTTGTACAACTACATTGATAAGTTGTAAATGGTGTTTCTACATAATTAGAACATGTCTCACCAGGACTTGGCCATCCATCTCTAGGATATGATAAACAAGGATAAACACAAGAATGATCTAAGTATTGAAACATTCCATCTACACAAATTAAATTTGTTCCATGAATTGATGCACAAGGACAAGAAGTAGTAGATGTGTAGGTTGTACTTGTACTCGTAGATGTCGATGTACTTGTACTGGTACTCGTAGAGGTAGTTCCACATGAAGATCGATCAGAACCAGATGGCTCACATTCACAATTTGGTCCACATGGTGCTAATCCAGGACCACAACAACAACAATTAGCTCCACAGTTAGTTCCAGTTTCATCAGGACAGCAACAAGGTGGTGGAGTTGAACTAGTGCTAGTACTTGTACTAGTACAACAAGCACATTCACCAGAACTAAGTGCAGATATACTATCATTATAAACAATAATTTCATTAGGTATTTCTACCCCATATAATCTTAATAGTTCTACATCTTGACTATTCATCTATTTTTATTCCATGTTTTTGCAAAACAGCATAAATATTGGATAACTGTTGTTTTAAAGATTGAATTTCTATTTTCATTAATTGTGTACTAAAGTCAGACATGTATGGTGATGGAGATGGAGTTGGCGAAGCTGTAGATGCATATCCACAACCAAGAACACTTACATAACTTGCTGGTGCTGCACTTATACTGCCATCTTCAGCACAAGTTATAGTCCATGAATCAGGAACTTCTACACAATAAGGTGGAGGTGTTGTTGGTGCTGGAGTTGTACAGCTAATTGTATTATGTGTAATTTCTGCTTCTGCACATCTTGCTAAAGAGTTATTTCCAACATATGCCGTTCCACCACAACCTTGATAATATGGAACACATGCCCTACAATCAGGTCCATATGGTGGCATATCTGCTGTGTATGTATCTAAACAATATGACTCTGAACACATTGGATTGCTTGAATTATCAAATTCTACGCCAAGATTACAAGATGCTAAATCATCATATTCAGCACCAAAATCAAATGGTGGCTCAGTATAACTATAACATTCATAACAACCAATATAATTTTGTTGTGAGTACCATTTATATACTGGTGGTGGCGGTGGCGTTGGTGGCGGTGGCGGTGCAGGAGTTTCTTCAACCTTTTTAAGCAATCCATTTCTAAATGTAGCTGTAATAATAGCACCATCAGCAGATGTTAATGCCGTATGTGTACCATTAAATCCATTTGTTTCAAGAAAATCATGACATAGAAAATCTGTGCATGTTCCTACATCTCCACTATTATTTTTTGTTATTTTAAAATCAGAGTCACTTTCTTCAGTAATGATATCGCCACATTCAGCTTCAGAATATCTAATCCCACAACCCTGTCCTTCAACATACCAATTTCCGTCATAGACAGAGTATTTTGCAACAACAGGAGATCCTACTGGTATAGCTTTGCCTATATTTTTTACTTGTATAATTGCTGCATTGGTTGATTCACCTCCAGAAGTTGTTTTTAAAGCAACATTTCCAGTTGGATAATTTTCATCTGCTTGTCCTAAATTATATGATTGAATATTGGATGCTGCTTGTCCAAGAAATATATCGTGAGAAGTCCATACGCCTCTTGCACTATCCCACATTAAATCTACTGGTCCAGCCAAAGCTGCTGCTGTCATATAAGCATTTTGATTTGGAACAATTTGCTTTGTAAATAAATCTGTTCCCCAACCACTAAGCATTATTGGACCACGAAGACCAATTGGTTGTCCACCAAGAACTCCATTTTGTGCTCCTACAGCATCATTCATAGCCCATGATCCACCAGCAGAAACCATGTTCGCTATATATGATCCAGATCTAAATGGAGTATATGTAAATGATGTTGGTATAAATTGATCTGATTGTTGAAATGCACCAATAGGTTGCAATGTGCTTGAAGATAACATTCCATTGTAAAAATTATTAAAAGGAGAAAATAAACCATCTAAAGATACTCCACCCTTATTAAAGTATTTTCCACTTTGAGAATGAATTGCAGCATTTGTTTCTCTGTTGCTTAAAGTTGCCCCAATTGTTTTTGTTGGTGCATATCTACCAGCTATTTGTGCCATAATAATATTTGTGTGTGGCGTATTTCTATCGTTCCTTCTTCCTAAGTAGTCTAAAAAGAATGATGATATTGCAAATCCAGCCCTTCTTCTATTTACAGCTTGAATTTTTTTAAGTGATTCATTATATAATGCCAAAAGATTTTTTCTATCAGAGTAAGCTTTTATGGCTGTTTTTTTAAGTCTTTCAGTCAAATATCTTGATGGCAAACCAAATTTTGGTGTGAATGTTCTAAATGAATATTGTGTGGTTACTCCAGAAGATCCATATGTACATGATAAAGATGTTAGTATTGGTCCATTCGCAACAATTTCATCACCCAAACTATGTTCTGGCAATCCAACTTTAGTTAATGTTCCTGTTTCCATATATGGTATTGGAACAATATCTTTTAATTTTCCTGATGCAGCAGTCTCTAAAATAGATGACGAATTAAATGTCCAAGGAACTAAGGAATCATCTTTTTGAACAACTGTTTTTCCACCAGTGGTATTGCCAAAATACCAAGGACCATAAAAATCATTTCTAGTAGATTTAAAATTGACTAATAATCCACTTGGAGATATTGGCAAAAGACCAGTTTTTACTGTCATAGACTGACCTAAAACACTATTCTTGTCTCTTATTCCAAAAAAACAATTTGTTAAATTAAAATAACCAACCTCATTAACAATTGATTGGTCGTATATGGTAACAGCATTTGTTGTTGTTACTGATAAATGTTCTTGCCCATCTATTATTGCATATTCTGAATTTACAGAACACTTTACCCATAAAATATTATCAACTAAAAATGTTTCCTCGCTGTTTTCAAAAATAAAATTACCAGAAAACTTTGTAAAGGTCATGTAATTATTTGTTTTGCCATTTGCATCTAAAAGATATCCATATATATATTCCTTTGGAGTGTTAGAATTAATAATGGCATCTAATAATGCTGGTTCTGTCCAACCTGTGTCAGTAGGAACAATGTTGTATATTCTTTTTGGCGTTTCAGTTACTGATGCTGATTTTAAACTAACTCCAAGTTGACTTCCTGCCCCCATAGTTCCACCAGGAAATGGTACTGGAGCATTAAAAGAAGAATAAGGCAAAGAGAAACTTGTTATTTCTGCTCCTGCTGATGTGTAATATGTAAGTCTATCTCCATTATATGCATATTTAGTTGGTCCAGAAAATAATTGATTATACTGTGTTTGACTTAATGTGCTTGTACTTAAAGATACTCTAGATGTTCTTGCAGAACCTGTTGATGGCTGAATCCAAACATATGAAATGTCAAGATTTACATTGTAATTTATAGATTGAGATGGAGTTAAAGCATCTTGATCTGTATAGTATTCTAGCTTTTGTTTTCCAGATAAAAGACCATCTGTTTTTGATCTTGGGTCTGATGAATTTATATTGTAGTCACTAGTTAATGCCCCATTATAATTTACTGGCAGCATAAAAGATTTGCCTAGATATGATTCTAGTGATTGTTTTAAATAAGAAAAAACTCTTGTTCCTCTTATTACGCCAACATCATTTTCTTTTTCTCCAAAATCTCTTGTGACAGGGTATTCATCTGATCCACCAAAATGCATAAAGTTTGCAACTTGAGCTATAAAAAGTCTAGGTGGTTTTAAAAATATTTGCTCATAGTAATCGCTTACCCCTTGATCTTGTCTTATTTCTAAATACAACTCCCAAAGATCTTGTTGCCCACCCAATATTATTGCTACTTGAGCTATGTCCAAAGTAATAAATAAACCGCCATCTGAAGTAATTATATCTTCAATTCCTCTTATTGGAAAACAAAAATATCCTGGTGCTGCTGCATGTGATTTTTCTGCAAAATCAATAAAACTTAAACTAGCACCAGAATAAGGACATGAATATGTTGTATATGGAACATACTTAGTTGAAACCCAATATGGCGTTCCATCAATATCATATCCTAAAAATTGTTTTATTCTTCCATCTTTGGAGCAATCAAATCCAAAAGTATGTTCTTTTTGTCCACCCCACAACATAAAATTAGAATCTATACTATTTGTTGATTCAACTCCAGCATCCCAAGATATAACATCTTTATTTTTAGCGAGATCTTTAATTACATCATTAACTTTTTGATTAGCTGCATTGTTTGCCAAACTTGTGGTTTTTATAGTAAAAACTTTTAATACAGAATCAAGTTCAATTCTATATAGCAATCCTAAATCATCACAAACCTTTGATATTAAATCCATCAAGTTTATATTTGGAACATCAACTCTATAATAGCTTGGAAGCTGTGAAGAAAAATTTAATTGAATTGAATAAGCTATTCCTGCTGAAATAATTCCATACCTAATAGATAGAGCATTTACTGCTTCTTCAAATTTTTGATATGGCATTCCAGTATCATTAGTTTGACTAGCCCCATAACTTTTAGATTCGTGATATCTAAAGACATTAAACAAATTTATTATTGGTGCATCTTCTTTTGGATCTGAAGTTCCATACAAAGATGTAATACACTCAACATTTCTAATTAAATCTTTTCCATCATTAAGTTTTATTTCATAAGTAAAACCACTACCATTATGTTTTTCAATTACTCTATCTAAAAACCCATTAAACTTAAAAGAACCCATTTGAAATTCAAGTGGTTGTCCTAAACGATATGGGCTTATAGTTTGACCATCTTCTGGAGCAAGATTTATAGTTACAGATGATTCTGAATCATTCCACCCAACAGATGAAGAAAAATCTATAACAGTTAAACCTAAAATTGTTAATCTAGAAAAGTCAGTAACCATTTTTTCACCTAGTTGTAATTCCAAACTACAGAACGAGTTATTTTGCCAGTCTTATAATCATAAGTCACATCATCTTTTTCAAGAAACATATCCGTTGAATTTGGCTTATAGTCATCAACATCTTTTGGAATTCTTATTTTTCCAAGAGAGTCAAATGGATCATTATATAATACCTCTACATTTACAGATTTAACACCATTTTTTTTTGTTGTTAATCTTTGTATAATTGGACCTTCTGGTTTACCAATTGCTACAATTGAAACAAAATTAATTAAGGGTGGCGTATCTGTCCAAGTAATAGATTTTGTTCTTTCTCCAGTTTCTTCTATGCCTTCAGAAATATCTACGGAAAAAGTTATTACTCCAGATATTTTATTTGTTCCTTCAGAAATAGACTTTACTTTACCAGTTATTGCCCCAATAGTGTATGTCTCACCTATTTTCCACCCATTGGCTTGTTTGATTGCTTTTAATTTATCTTCCGCATTCTTAATTTTTGTTTTTCCTTCTCCTTCATACCCAGTTATGGTTCCTTGCAAACTTGCAGATTTATATATAGATTCAGAAGATTCTTTAGTGGTTGTTGTTTGTTCTATTACATATGGATTAGTTGATATAATCCAAGATTCATTGCACTCTACACTATTCTTATAAGTATTTACTGAATAACTAGTTGTTTTATTATAAAGTCCACCTGTTGGAACAGTAAGGTATGTAGATGCTTCTGTAATTGCTAGTTTATAATCATTTATTGAGGCAGATGGAACTATCTTATCCATTGCTAGTTTATAATCATTTGTTGTAGGTGGATTTCCAGTAATGGTGCTTTTTACTTGTATACTTCTAGTTCTATTTATTTTTACAAATCTTCCATATTCATCTGCTGGATCTAATGACCAAGTTTCATCTGGTTCTTGTGTGTCTAAAACTATCTGCTCTAAGGATATTGTATAATCGCATATTAAACTTGCTTCGTTAATTTGAAAGTTTTTTGATTTTAATTTAAATTTTTCAGTTAGGTTTGGTAATTGAGATAAATTTGGTCCAGCTATTGGTGTTGTTATATTTATATTATTTATGTCATGAACTAATACTGATTCTAAATTTGCTATTTTATCTCTAAGTAAAGCCAACTTTTTTTTGTCTATATCTAATGGAGTTGCACCAGTTGGCTCTAGCTCTCCTTGTACTGGATCAACAGCTAAAATTTTTCCTTTCAAATCCACTTGTCTTGTAATTGTTTTTACTTCACCATTCTCTATAAATTCTGATTGTTGGCTAATACTCATTAATGGAGTTGGTACTAATTCTTGTCCATTTAATGTCATAGCCATGTTATTTGGCGTTAATCGTTGTTTAGGACTTGCGTAGAATGGTTCAGTAGGCATATAGTGTTCCTAGTATGGTCTTGGTATTGCAGTTTTTAAAACGGCAAAATTAACAGTAGGAGTAGTTGGAAAATCTTTAATTGAATCGTCTGCCCAAATAAATGTTGTTGTCCTTGATATTTTTTTATTTTGTGCAGTAAAGTTAATAGAGTCTGATTCAATAACGCTTCCTTCTGGTTCATATCCAGTTAATGTATCTGGAGTAGCCTCAGTTCCAATTCTTTCTATTGTTACAGACATAGCCCTTACTTTTTTTGTCTTAATATCTTGAAATATTGGTCCAGAAGTTCCGTATATTGTATTATGAATAACATAATTTTTAAGTGATTTTGCCTTTGGATTAAAAAGAGTTACGCTTATAGATTCACTTTTAAATGCTGTACCAGTTGGTCTAGTCATATTTTCAATTTCATAATTGTAAGTGATAATTCCTTTTTCTAAATCTTTAGTCTCTGAAAATGACAATATTGTTAATGTTAAATATTTTAAATCTAAAGCTGCTTTTACAGTTCCCCATAAAACATCAGCAGCAGTAAATCTATTCCCATTTGATGTTGCATTAAGACCAGTTATTGTTCCTTCAATACTCAAACTTTCTCTTAAACTTTCAGTTGTTGATTTGTCTGTCACTGTTTGCTCATGATAAGCATAAGCATCTTGATCTAATTCAGAATTAAAAATTGTAGAATTATGATAAACAAGATTTATTTCAGCAGAAAACTCACCACTGTTTGGATTAACATTATAGCTAATTAATTTATTGCAAGGAGTGGCATAAGTAGTTCTAGAAGCTGTTTGTATATCTGTAGGAATTAAGGCATCTATCTTTTTTAAAACTTCTGTTTTTGATATTTCCCAACCACTTTTTGCCCCAACAGATTTTGATTTTGCTGAAATTTTATGATTAACTTTAGTTAATCTTAAGTCTTCTTGGTTGTATTCAGTGCTCCAAGATTCATCTACATCTGATGGATCTAGTATTCCGCTTGGAACTTTTAAGCTACTTCCATCAGCTTTTCCAATATATATTTCATCAGCTTCCATCTCAATTGTATAATCACAAAAATCAACCCATACATCTTCTTTAAAGTTAATGCTTTTAACTCTAGGAAGAAACTTAAATGGGGCTGTTCCATCTCTTGGTTGAACTTCAAAATATTTAGCAGATGCATTTGAATAATCTTTAAACTGAGTCATTATTGCTGTTTGTCTTGCAAGAATGAATGCTTTTTTATTTTCTGTAGATAATGTTTGACTTGCCACAATTTTTGCTGATACAGATATGTTAAATAAATATAGCTTTGCTTTTCCATTTTCGTAGAATTGAACATCTTCTGTAATAGAAAAAGATTGAATCGGATCTGTTAATGTTCCAGCCATATTTAATCCTCAAAACCATGAATGTATAATTCTACATTACCATTGAATGGTTGATTTGTTTCTGGAATTACTAACTCTATTGAATCAAAATAAGTATCTTTTGTATATATATTAAAGTCAATACTACTAGTTATTGCAGGAGAAGCACCATAAGCTATTAATGGTACAGAATTCCAAGTTGCCTCAATATCTCTTTGTATAAATAGTTCTATAGATGAATTGCTTGGTATTCCATTAAATGTAGTTCCAAGACCAATTATAGTTATGTTTAATGAATTATAAAATGATTTGTATTCGTTGCTCAAGTAAATATTTAAACTTTCAAACATTTTTAAATTTTCAAAATTGCCATCAATAAATAAATTAATAAAGTTGGTGCTATTACCTATATCGCTGACCTTTAAAAACAATTCAAAATTTTGTTGTGTGATACTGTTTATGTATAGATCAACAGCCTTTATTTGTGTGTCTATTGTTGAACCATAAATATTAAAATGTATATTGGTATTTTCTAAAGGTGTAGCTAAACTAGATATGTACAAGTCTTTGCTTGATTCCATAAATGATTTTATGTAAAGCTCTTGACTGTCTTGATATTCATACCAATTTTTTATAAATAAGTTGATTGAGCTTTGAGGAAAAGATTTTAAATATAAATTTATTTGTTCTTGCGTGTCTGACTGTAAATACAATGTTATTGCACCAACATCTCCTATAGATGATTTTATATATAAAGGAACGCTGTTTTCAAAAGATGACTTTAAAAATAAATTTTTTGTATTAAATATTTTTTTCGGTGGAACCATCGATATTGTTGGTGCTGGTTCTGAACCTAGTGATGTTAGCCATCCTGTTAGTGGTGGACTTCCTGCACTTGCGGTATTATAGTAATAAACATCTGAAAAATGACGAATAGTCCATTGAGATAGTCCTGAGTCATAGACTAGCACATAATTTGAATCTACACTATTTTCATACAAATAACCGCTGGCAAACACAAATGTGCCATTAAAATTTCCACCACTGCCAGCACCAGTAATAATATAATTTGCCATGTTTACACCTTAAGCCATTTCATCTGTTATTTGCCTATCTATTTCACTAGTTATCCATCCTTTTAGAGACTCAGTAGCATCTGTTACTGCTGCATAAACACTACTAGTATCAAAATTAACATTTAATGAAGCATTTAAAGTGCCCATTATTTCTAAATTTAATGTTCCAGGTATTCTATTTATTGCAGCACTTAATTCATCTACATATGTTTTAAATTTTTCTAATGATGAACTAAATCCACTGTTAAATCCTGTTGAGTTTGTACCAAATTGTGTAACTGCATTATTGAATTTATCTATTGGTCCTGATCCTATTTTTATTTCAGTTTTCAGTATTCTTGAAAGTTCTTCAAAACTAGACTTTGCTATGTCTATATACTGAGCATTGTTATTAGAAGTACTAGTTGGTACTGGTACGCTCATTCTTGATACGGCAGCATCAAATCTTGATACCACTTCACCAAATTTTGTCGCAGCACTATTAAATCTAGCAGATGGGCCACTAGATTTTCCTCCAGAATAATAACCAACAGGACCACCATTTGCAAAACCTTGAATGTCTTCTCCACTATTTATTGCGTGTAGCAAAGAAGCATTCTTAGAGGACTGCCTTGCATTAACAACAAACTCACCTGGGGTTAACATGGCTGGAATAGTGTCAGAACTAGATCTTGGACTTCCACCCTTAGATAAATTTTGCATGGCTTCTAATTCAGCTTGCCAAATTGCTATTTGTGCATCAAGCTCTCTATTTCTTTTTATTTCTTCAGCTTTTTCTCTAACTTGTGCATTAGTTACAAATTGCTGCCCCTTAGGACCAGCATGTAAAGCAGCTTTTGCATCTTTTAAATCTTTAGCCTTTTGTCTTTGTTCATCTTCTGCTGCTCTTTTTTTCTTGATATCTTCTTCATTTGTGTCATCACTTTGCGATGTTGTTGGACCTGGATCTTTTGGTGGTTGCGTTGCTGGCAATGGAGCTAAAGGCATAGTCCTTGTTGGTTTTGATCGTTGTGGTTCTGGTTTTTTTTCTTCTATTTGCCTTAACTTTATTGGCTTATTTTGTCTTGCAGATGAACCAAACTTTTGTGGACCTTCAGCATAATTACCTAAATCTCCAATTCTGCTGTTACCAGCTTTTTTATTAGCATCTGGCCCTTGCTCATTAAATAAATTAAAATCTTTTTGAGCTTGCCTTTCAAATTGTTTGCTAATAATTTCATTTCTACTATTATTCTGTGCATCTCCTGCCTTAAGATTCATTTCATATATCTTCTGCTGATCACCAGATTGAATTGCTTCCATCATTTCTTTTGGAGTAATGCCAGCATTTTTAAGTCTGCTTTGATAACTAGTTGGGCTATCTCCAGTAGCAAGATATTCAATCAAACCACCATTAGCGGAATACCCAACATCTTTATTGTTGTTTCCACCCTTAACCACATTGTTTATAACTTCATCTAGGTATTCAATAAAGCTTTCTGGACTTGGGCTTTCTGGATCTTTTTCGTGTGTTATTTTTAGGTTGTCTATTACCGATTGGAATCTATCTGCTCCATCAGCC
>Ga0114978_10000076_pt1 | contig 75876 bp, 76 predicted proteins | sample S_140212_EF_Meta_FD_87027 | JGI IMG/M metagenome (GOLD analysis project Ga0114978, IMG submission 87027) | Freshwater microbial communities from Lake Simoncouche, Canada to study carbon cycling - S_140212_EF_MetaG | ecosystem: Environmental > Aquatic > Freshwater > Lake | place: Lake...
CCCCCAATAGATAGGAACAATACCTGCACGAAATCCATTAATTAGTTTCTCAGTTATATAATGTTCAATTTTAGTATTCTCCATAGTTATAACAAACTTTGTATTTTTATAAAAGTTAATAAGGTTTTCAGAATAACCACTACAAAATGGTGTTATTAATCCTCCTATATTATTCTTATATGCCCCTCCATATAATACGTTCATTTTTTTTTCTAATTTATTTAAGAAAGAACAACGCACGCTATCACTATGATAACGGATGACTGCAGATGCAGTATTGTTTTTAATACATTTTGCTGGTTCAAAACACATATTAGGATATGATTTAAAATACATAATATAGAAGGGAAATTCAATAAAATTATCATTAGTTGGATTATATCCAAGAATACATGTATAAGATGAAAGATATTTTACGTTATTATTATATGCTTCTCTATTATGAAAACTATGACAAGACTCTCCAGTAAATAAAAAAGATGCTTTCCATTCCTTATAATTTAAATAATAATCATCTTTATGATCTCTTGAAAATACAGAATTAAATAAAATTTCTGCTTCATCTAAATTATTTGTATATATAATTTCTTCATTATATATATCATTTAATAATTTAATGAAGAAATTAATATTCATCTGGTTAGAACCATCATAAAAACCACCCCAGAACCCGCTAAAAAATACTTTCATATTTTATTATGATATCTTTATATATTATTAATCTAATAAATCTTTATATATTAGATTAATAATATCAATAAATTTATTTTTTTTTTTTTTACTAATTTTATTCCACTCTTTTAAAGTAATATGTTTAAATAATAGTTTTACATTTAAATTACCTCCCAATAAACCCTTATTTTTAACTATAATATCTTCTAAACAGAAAGGTTTAATATCAATATCTATATAAGTATTATCAACATATTTTATCTTTTTTACTACCCCTACTAAATAATCTAATATATTTATATCTACTATGATATTCAAATCTATATTATTATCATAATTTGATATGCTATGTGTATAATTAATATCATTATCATCGCAAATATTACTATATGTATTGTCAATAATCATATTAATTGTAATTTCGTGTTCTATGCTATCGTCATCAATATACTGACGAGTTAAGCAAGGATACTCATCTTTACAGCAAATATTTATATATACTGGTTCCTTGACATTTTTAAGTAAAATACGAAGTTTTCTTTTGTTTAATGTGCATAAATCGTAATATGTTATAGGTAGGTTAATATTGTGTTTAATTATTTTTGTCGAAGGATTATAATAATTTTTAGTTTTAAACCCTTTATTAAAGAAGAAACTTGCTACATCTATAAATGTATTTTTAATTATTTCTTTGTCTTTAAAAATACTATCATAAGTATTTTTCCAAAAGTTTAAATCAAAATTGTTATATATTTCATAATCATCTGAAAAATTATCATAATCATAATCTGTGCTTCTATAATTTAATTTACCATAATTATCAAAATCGTCAATTGCTTTTTTATATGCGATACTTGCCTTTTTAAAACGCTCAATCCGAATAGTTCTTTCATTTTCATCACTAATATTAGTTAGTTTATCTGGATGGCATTCTAATGCTATTTTTTTATATATATTCTTTATTTCGTCTCGTGTATATTTATCAATATTATCAACATTCAAATTAAATGCATCAATATACAACATTCATATAACTTACATATAATAATAAAGAATACTATTCTTTATATTAAGAATATTAATACTCTATTTTATACGTTCAAAAAGAGTAATATAAGATTATCATACATTACATAACATATAATTTGGAAATGATTGAAACTAATTGGGATAAATTAGAAGAGGTTTTCCCAAATATTATAAATAACAATAAAAAATATAAAATAATATTAGAAAATATATTATTATCATCAAATAACAAATTATTATATACACCAATCGGATTTCCAATAGATATATATTTGAATACATTATTAAAAAAGATATTTAATATTACTTATACTTTTAATAAAACAGAGCATATATGGGAAAAAAACATAACATATATTGAAAACCAGTATTATATTGAGATTGACATTATGAACCCTGAGAATATTAAAAATATTGAAAAGATTACATCATTTTTGCTTCATATAATAAGTTCTAAAAATGTAAAAATGAAAAAACATTACATCGTAATAAAGCATATAGATTTACTATCAGCATTATTTTATGATTTCCGGATAATTTTAGAAAAATATTCGCATAATGTAATATTCATTTGCACAACTCATTTTATAACAAAACTTGAAATGCCTATAAAAAGTCGTTTTAGCACATTTAGAATACCATTATTTACATTTGATGAAATACAAGATATTTTTAGTAATTATTTAAATATATCTATGAATGATTATTTACTTGAAATTAAAACTCGCAATATTATCAAAGCATTATTTATATCTGAAATAGAGCGTCATCCTTCATCCGCAGATATATTAACTAAAGATTTTGTTGAATTTAATTTCCCCCCGTTTGTTGATTTTATTAAAAATTATAATAAAAATAAAAATAATTTATATGACATACGAAGCATATCATATAAATGTTGTCAATTTAATGTATCTATATTACAAATAATTCAAGATTTTATTAAATTAGTTGATTATGGAACATATTATTTAAATATACGCTATTCTTATACATATGATATTGACAATATTGAAACTATTAAGAATAAATTGAAATTTGAAATTATTAAGATAGGTTTAGATATTGAATACTTGCTAACGCAAACAAATAAATGCAAAGAGCCCTTATATATTGAAAACTTACTTTGTCAATTGCTAATCTAGTCTGGTGGTTCATCAATAATATTATTTAATTTATTTTTGTTTGTTCCATACATAGATAGATATTTCTCGTTGATTACAATATCTTCTGTGTTAAAATTAAAATTATTATAAATAATATTTGATGCAATAAACTTGTCACATACATATTTTTTGTCATATATAATAGACCAGTAAATTGATTTAATATTTTTAATATATTTTTCAAGAAATGTGTTATATAATTGTGACCCGCCGATAATAAAAGAACTCTCAATAATATCATCTTTATCTATATATATTAAAGCATCGTCAATACTTTTAAAAACAAATACATCATTCATATTTGTAATTTCATTTTTTATTTTATCATAGTCATTAAACGAAATAATAATATTTATTCTGTTTTGCAAAGGTGCTTTTGGTAGAGAATACCAAGTATTTTTCCCCATTATAATACAATTTTTTGCATTTTTATCAAGACAACTAGAAGTTATTTTTCTAAAATATTTTAATTCTTCTGGAATATTCCAGCATAATTTATTTTCAAATCCTATCCCATATTCTAAACTAGAAGCAACTATAATACTTAGATTTTTGTTCATATATTATTGTCAGTAATTAAATAATAGTTATGTTTAACATTTATATATAAATATTTTCAAAAATACACTACATTTCTTGATATGTTTTATTCATTATATTGAAAACACGACCTTTATATTCTTCTATAGTTTCTCCTTCTGTATACTCTACCATATCACAAACCTTTATATTAATATTGTAACCTTTTACTAAGAATAACTTAAGACAAGAATGAAGCATAGACTCGCCATTATCATAATTATAATGCAACGAATCATCTTCATATTTAACTACGATTGGTAAAATTGAATATTTATGAACAAATGCTCCGTTGCTAGAAAATTCAGTAATATTTCCTGGTATTGCAGATGTATTTCCTGAACCTGGTGCTATAAATAAAATTTTATCTCCAGATTTTCTACTATCAACACGTTCTTTTATTTTTTTGCTTGTATGTCCTTTTTCTACAAAAATATTTCCTAATAAATCATTCATCTTCTCTGTATAACCAACCATAGAATATATTATTACTTTTAGTATTAAATACGATGAACGAGGAAATATGCTAAATAATACAAATCCGTCAATAAGTGTCGTGTGATTAAATGTGCATATAAATTTTTTATCACTATATAAATATTCCATATATTTAACTAAATCTTCTTTAGATATATTAACATTTAATGAAAGTATATACATAAATATTTTAGCAAACAATAAGATACTGCATATAATATTGCTCTCATTTTTCATATTTTCTAGAAAATATATTGAAACAAACATCATTAATATAAATAATATTAATCTAAAGGGCATAGTAATATAGGTTAAAAATGTTAATAATAAAGAAAACATTAAATTATTTAATATATCTTAATAATATTTAGATATAAATATAATCGCGCGCATGCATATATATAAAGGTTTTATAATTTTAAATATAAAATGAATATTCCTATAGTTATTATATGTTATAATAATTATAGATATGTTGAAAATACTTTGAAACAAATTTTAAATATAAACAAAGAATATTATAAGAATATTATTATAGTTAATAATAAAAGCACATGTTTAGATACTATAAACTATTTAAATAGTGTTGATGTCAATGTTATAAACAATATAAATAATGCAGGTCCATGGATTGATAACTTTAGAAATAAACACATTTATGATATTTTACCTTCTAAATTTATATTAACTGACCCTGATTTAGAATTTAATGAAAATATTCCAAGTAATTTTATTGAAATTTTAGAAGAATTATCAGATAAATACCAAAGTTCAATTGGGTTTGCGTTAGATATATCTGATAATGATAAATTTTATAAAGATATTATACCGCCTTTTAATTTATCAATTTATGATAGTGAAAAGGGGCATTGGCATAATAGGATTGATGATGATACATACGAATTATATATTGCACCTATTGATACCACATTTAATTTAATTAATAAGAATCTTTATTCACAAAAAATAAGAATTGCTGGAAACTTTACAGCAAAGCATTTGCCTTGGTATATAGAAGATAAAATATATATTAATGTATATGAAAAATATTTAGCATATATTAATATTTTGGAACTATCAACAACATCAAGAATAATTATAAAATATATTAACGATAATTATTTAAAAATTAATAAAAATAACGATTTTTTCCTTATTAAAAATGATGAGAATAATTTAAATTTATCTTTCTGGAAAAATACTTATACTCTGTGTGATAAAGATAAATTTGAAGTATTTGACAAATATTTGTCAAAAGATAAGATATTTATTGATATTGGAGGTTGGATTGGGACAACCGCTATGTATGGTTCAAGGAAATCAAAGCATGTATATTCAATTGAGGCAGACAATTTATCTTTTAATGATATGGAAACTAATATGAAGGCAAATTGTGTAAATAATTATACGCTAATCAATAAAGCAATATTCAATATCAATAATATGAAAATAAAGTTTGGGAAAAATATGCATTTAGAAAATTCAAGCGAATATTATTTAACTGAAACAATTACATTAAATAGTATAATAAAAAATTTTGAAATTAATGTTAACGACATATCGCTTATCAACGTAGATATTGCAGGAGGTGAAGAAAATATATTAGATGATTTATATGATATGCATATTAAATATGAGGTATCATTATATATTAAATTTCATTATAGTTCGTGGAATGATAAAAATTTAGATAGGTTTGCATTTCTATCTGAAGATACAAAAAATAATATAATATCAAATCCATTTATTTCTATAATTTTTTAAAATATATAAGCAATTTAATTTTTACTTAGACATTAAAACTCTCACCACAACCACAAAACCCTTTTGCATTTGGGTTAATAAATATAAATTCGCTAGTAAGTTTATTCTCTTTCCAGTCCATAACAGAACCAACAATCACAAATACTGCTAAGGGGTCCACAAATATTTTAATCTCTTCTGTTATATTAATAGTATCGTCTTTTAAAACTGTTTTTCGTCCTTCGTCATTATCTGTAACATATTTCATTATATAGTTTAAACCATTACACCCTTTTTTGTTAATACTAATACGTATACCAAGAGGCGTTGGTTTATCTAATAAAGAAAACATAGAAATAATTCTAGATGTTGCATCAGACGAAACTGTCAAAATTGCTTTTAAGGGTTTGCGTTTCATAGGTTTTATTGTAGAAGAAGTGATATTTCTATATATTAATGATTTTTGTAAGTAAATACTATAATTTATCAAAGTATTTTTTAACATTCCAATTTAATATATATAATATAGTTATTTATATTTCTCTATATTCAAATAAATTATCATATTTATTTTTTAGTATTTCTATTATAAAAGGTCTTTCATATATGATTACATTATTTTTGTTATTTGCTAATAAAATTGCTAATTCTAATTTTTGTGATTCTTCTAAAATATCTGATGTATCTTTGTAAGTTATATATCTAAATTCAATAGGTTCTTTTGAATTCTTTAAATTATCATATTGAAATAATAAATGTTTTGAATTATTCAAATCATTAATATTACATATATTAAAATTATAATTATTTTGTTTTCCATATTCATATAATGCCTTATTATCTCTTGGTAAGCAAGGACCACCATATCCATATCCATAATTAAAATATTTATTACCAATTCTTGAATCACTCCCAATAGCATTTAAAACAATATCTGGATTACAATTTTTATTTATGAGATAATCTCCAATCATATTAGCATATGTAATTTTAGTTGTAATAAAACAATTAATAGATAATTTTGTTATTTCTGATTCCAATAAATTCATCCTTTTATAGTTACCTTTATCATTAATAAGAATATTATCATATATATCAACAATTTTATTATAAATTGCATTATCACAATCATCGTCAATACCAATAAGAATAATATCTGGGTTAATAATATTATTAATTATACTACCTTGTGCAATAAAAGATGGATTGTAACACAAAGAGAAATTATTAGATTTAAGTTTTTCTTTAATACTATTACAATATTCAGGTATAACAGTTGAATTAATAATGATAATTTTTTCGTCATCATTTTTAAATTTTAAAGTTTCATCTATAAAATTATCAATATATTCATGATTATATAATCCATTTTCTAATGAAGGAGTTTGAATATATGTAAAAATTACATCACAATTATTATAAATATCATTTAAATCATATGCTAAAATAAGATTTGATTTAAATTCACTTATTAAATTATTTACATTAGTCTCATTATAATTATATGTATCATTCTTAATATTATCTAAAATAGATGTATTAATATCATATATATATACGTTGTAACCTGCTTTTGCTAAAATTATAGAATAACAAATACCTAATCTACCTACACCAACAATACCTATATTAATCATTTACATATATTTATATATATTTATATATATTTACATATATTTATATATATTTACATATATTTACATATATTTATAATAAATATATCCAAAAAGATATTAAATGGAGTCTATAAATAAAATAAAAATAAGTATGATATTGAATATATTATTATTATCTAATAATAAGGATGGACTGGATATATTTATCAATTATTCATAGTATAATAGTTGCTTTATTAATATTATATATTAAATACGATAATACACCATATTTAATATTTCCTATAATTATTAATATTATTGTAGGTTTACTAAGTATTGTATATTTTATATTATATTACAAAGAACATTTTCAAAATGAGTTTATTAAACCTAAATATTATATATATGCATTAGCAGTTTTAATAATAACAATCTTAGGTTATTATATCATAAAGATATGTCCTAACCCAGCATATTTTAGAGTTTTTGTTTCTCTTGAAATTATATTATTATTATTATTTACTATATATTTTAAAAACGATTTTAAAATATCTATGCAGACTATTATAGGGTTAGTATGCGGTTGTGTATCAATAATATTAATTTCTTTAGATGAAAATAATAAATAATTAATATAAACCTTTATTTTATTATTAGATAATAATAAATGGATTGGGTCCAATTATCTATATTACACAGTATAATAGTTGTGGTAATGATATTATATATTAAATACGATAATACACCATATATAATGTTCCCTATAATCATTAATATTATTGTTGGTACATTAAGTCTTGTATATTTTATATTATATTACAAAGAGCATTTTTCAAATGAGTTTATTAAACCTAAATATTATATATATGCATTTATTGCTTTATGTATGACTCTTTTAAGATATTATATCATAAAGATATGTCCAAATCCAGCATATTTTAAAGTTTTTGTTTCGTTACAAATTATTTTATTATTATTATTTACATATATATTAAATAATAATTTTAAAATATCTATACAGATTATTATAGGATTGATATGTGGTTGTGCTTCTATAATATTAATTTCTTTAGATGAAAATAATAAATAATATCTATATATGATTTTTGTACATTAATGTTGAATACTTAGGAATATCAAAATTGTAATATTCTTTTTTTGCATTCTTTTTATCTTTTATCCATATTCTTACAATATAATAAAACTTCTTAGGACTGATAGATATACCGTTAATATTATAAATGATATTCTCATCATTATTATTTGCAAAGTTTTCGCCAATAATATTCGCACATAAAGCAAATAATTTATTATCAAGTTCGTCTGACATTATTTTAAATGAAAAGCACCCACCATTAATATTTAATTTATCTTCATAACGTGGCATTATATCTTGTCTCATAATAAAAAACATACCTTTTTTAAATAATTCTTTGAATGATTTAAAATAATTTATATAATCATCAACAGTTGATATTACACCTAACATTTTATAACTCTTATCGTCCCAATTATTATCGTAAGGATCATGAAAATATAAATTCCATGAATCATTTAAAAATATCTTATCGTCATTTAATTGATTACACATTTATATAAAATATATATAATATTCTTTATATAAAAAGATAATATTATATATATTTTATAATGGCAATACTTATAACAGGAGGGTGCGGATTTATTGCTTCAAATTATATTAATTCTTTATTACAATCTAAATTATTTAATAATAATGAGTATGATTATGTAATAAATATTGACAAATTAGATTATTGTTCTAACAAAGATAATGTTGATAATGTTGATAATAATAAATATATATTTATAGAAGGGAGTATTTGTGATAAAGAGTTATTAAAAATAATTTTTGATAAATACAATATAGAATATGTTGTGCATTTTGCAGCCCAAACGCATGTTGATAACTCTTTTGATAATTCAATTAATTATACTATAGATAATATTTTAGGAACACATCAACTTATAGAATATTGTAGGTTATGTGGGAATATTAAAAGATTTATTCATATTTCTACAGACGAGGTATATGGTGAAATTGCTATAGATGGCGAAGATAGCACAGAAATATCAATATTAAACCCCACTAATCCATATGCTGCAACTAAAGCAGGAGCAGAGTTTATTGTACGTAGTTATTATTACTCTTATAATATGCCTATTATAATTATAAGGTGCAATAACGTATATGGTGCAAAGCAATATCCTGAAAAAATAATACCTAAATTTATTACACTTCTTTGCAAAAATAAGAAGATGTCCATTCACGGTTCTGGATTAACACGGCGGAATTTTATATATGTTGATGATGTTATTAATGCTATAAATATAATCGCTATGAAAGGTGAACTTAATAACGTTTATAATATTGGGTCAAATGATGAATATAATGTTATTGAAATTGCAACAATCTTACTTAATCATATAAAAGGACCTGATGAAAAAATTGAAGATTGGGTTGAGTATATTAAAGATAGAAATTTTAATGACTTTCGATATGCTATTAATACAACAAAATTAAATAATCTAGGATGGGAGAAAACAATAAATTTTAATGATGGTATTAAAAAAACAGTAGAATGGTATATGAAGAATGATAATAATATTAAAAAATGATAATATAATATAATATATATATATTTATATACATAAAAATGACTGGAAGTAATACTAATGTGATTGACTATTATGAAGATGATTATAAACCGGAATATGATTATACTTATACTTATACGTATACTTACATGTATACATACTATAATAAGGAATTATTCAAATAATCTATAAAAAAATGATATAAATCTTTATTAATTATAAAAGATATAATGCAAGGTATTATTAGTTTTTCTGATAGAGTTGCTTTCAATATTAAAAGTAATGATCATAAAGATATTATATTAGACCAATTAAATACGCTATGTAATATCAAAATTTTACAAAGACATCACCATAATCTTGATAATAATAATGTTAATTTTATATTATCTAATCACCTAATGAATTTGCGTTCAAATGGTAATAGATATTATCTCTATTTCACACTATATAATAATATAGAAACCATGTATTTTATAGATAAAAAAATCCATCCAGGATATCAACGACCACGAATTATTTTTGGCAGAGGATTATTTGACAAGAAACTATTTAAAAATACATTACTTGATGGAGAAATGGTTAAATGTAAAGATAATAAGTGGGCATTTCTAATTAATGATATTATATGCTATGAAGGCATTTATTTAAATAAAAAATTGCTACCGGATAGATTAAAAATTATATATAATCTATTAGAAAATCAATATACACCAGATGAAACAATAGATGTTTGCACTTATAAAGTAAAGTGTTACTTTAATATGTATAAAGAATCTATTGAAAATATTATGGAATTATCTAGTAATCTTAATTATACCTGTAGAGGAATATATATATGGCCTTATGATATTAAGTATAAACCTAAACTATATAACTTTGATGAAAGTTCTGTTATTAATGTAGTAAGAAAAACAAAGGATATCACCGAATTTAAAAGCATGGAAATTTCAAAGGAATCTTCTATTGTAGAAATTTCAAAGGAATCTTCTATTGTAGAAATTGCAAAGGAACCTTCTATTGTAGAAATTGCAAAGGAACCTTCTATTGTAGAAATTGCAAAGGAATTGAATAATGAAGAAAAAATTCTATATATTGTTAAAACAAATGAACCAGATATTTATAATGTATATGACCACGAAGATGTTCTTAATAAACCTAGTATAGGTATTGCACTAGTTCAAACTTTGAGCGATAGCAAATTATTAAGAAATTCATTCCGTGATAAAAATGCAATAACTAACATTAAATTTGTTTGTGTATTTGTTGAAAAGTTTAAAAAATGGCGTGCTTTACGACCTGTATAATATGATATTATGTATAATAAATGTAATAGATTATTAATTTTTGTAGATTAGCCAATAATATTTAATTCATTTTTGATATCATCATCAGATAACTTTGTTTTTCCTTCGTATTTATAGGCTAATTTTTCTTCTAATAATATTTCAGAAAAACTTTTTGTTACATCCTTATCTTTATAAATATATGCTAAAGTTCTACCATATTTATCTTTACTACAACATTCAACCCATACTAAATAAACATCAGATTCTAATACTTTTTTTATGTCATTTTTAGTATTTACTTTACTATTTGTTACTAATTCAAATAATCTATCTCTTGCTTTTATTGCGTTATCTTGTAATACCTTGTTTTTACTTCTAATTTCGCATGTATCAATATCATTTAATCTTATTGTAAATTTATAATAAGAACCAAATGTAGGTAATATTACCTTTATTGTATCACCATCATAAATGTCTATTAATCTACCATAACATTTTAATCCATTAATAGATAGTTCAGGCGTTGAACCTCCAAATTGTCTAAAATCTTCTTTACTCATTATTATTAGTAAATAATAAATTACTTAAATCATTTTTTAGTTTATACATGCAAAAATAAAAAATATATATCACAGCATATAATTATATAATTTATATCATATTACATTTATTATAAATTCCAATATTTACTGGAATGCTTATATACTATTTTTGTTGGACGCGGTATCTCCGTGAAGTCATAGTTCCCTTGAAAAGTAAACACACAGATATTCCATAGAGTGGCATATAACCCATTCTTATCTGTATAAATATAACTTCCCTCACGCAAAGGGTTTCTAACACGCTTCTTATCATCAACGCCATTATTTTTAATTTCATTCAACCATTCAATATAAACATCTTTTTCCATCTTAACCTTTTTATATAATTCAAGTTTTGACAAACCATTATTACGCTTGGTAGTCATACTGGTTGATGACATCTTTGCTTGTTTGCTTTTTTGCTTTGTTGTTTGCTTTGTTGTTTGCTTTGTTGTTTGCTTTGTTGTTTGCTTTGTTGTTTGCTTTGTTGTTTGCTTTGTTGTTTGCTTTGTTGTTTGCTTTGTTGTTTGCTTTGTTATAATTTATTAATAACAAATATCATTTTTTTTAAATATAAATGAAAAATAGAACAAAAATATTCTCAAATGATAAATTTTAGTAACCCTATATAATAACATACGTGAAAGATTTATAAAAAATGATAATATATAAATGATATAATATTTATAATATAATATGACTGATTTAAAAACATGTTCTTTTGATGAACTTATTGATATTTGCAAGACTAATAATATTCCCTATATAGGCACTAAAAATAAACCTTATACTACTACAACTCTAATTAAATTTATAAAGGCAAGTAGATTAAAAGAAAATGCAATTAAAGAAGAAATTGTTGGTCCATCTATAAACACCATATCAAATAAACTAAATATGATAGATTTATTTGCTGGAACAGGTGCTTTTAGTTTAGCATTTAATTCAACAAATGCAGTAAATATAGTATTCAGTAATGATATGTGTATGGCATCTAAAACAATATATGATGAAAATTTTTATCATAAACTTACACTTAAAAATTTAAATGAAATTAATGTAGAAGATATACCATCACATGATATATTAACCGGAGGTTTCCCCTGCCAACCTTTCAGTATCGCAGGATTACAAGAAGGATTTAAAGATGAACGTTCAAATGTTTTTTGGAAAATATTATCTATTATTGATTATCATAATCCTAAATGTGTTATATTAGAGAATGTTAAAAATATATTATCACACGACGAAGGTAATACATTTAATACAATAAAATGTAATCTTGAAAATAGAGGATATCATATTTGTTTTAAGGTTCTAAATACTTCAGATATTACAGGTATCCCACAACATAGAGAGCGTATCTATATTGTTTGCTTAAAATCTAAAAATGTATTTGATAAGTTCAGTTTAGATTTTCCTAAAATTGAGAAAAAAAAAACATCCTCATTTTTTGAAAATGATGTCCCATCTAAGTATTACTATACTGATAAATCAAGCACTTGGACTCTTGTAAAAAGTAATGTAATTAAAAAAGATACTATATATCAATATAGAAGAGTTTATGTAAGAGAGAATAAGAGTAACGAATGTCCAACATTAACTGCAAATATGGGAAGCGGTGGTCATAATGTTCCTATTATACTAGATGATAAAGGAATACGCAAATTAACGCCTCGCGAATGTTTTAACTTTCAAGGGTTCCCATTATCATATAAATTACCAAATCTATGCGATTCAAATCTTTACAAACTAGCAGGAAATGCGGTTTCTGTTCCAGTTGTAAATCTAATTGCACATAGAATTATTCCTTTACTTCTAGAGGAATAAATATATCTTCAAATATTCCTTCATATACTTTTTTACAGTATGGTTCTATTTGAGGTTTTAATGCTTCCCATGTTATGCGCGGACGACGACCTTGTTTTGTTTGGTCTTCAAATGTTTGCGTCTTGCTTACTTTTATATTTTTCCATTCATCAGATGTTCTTTTTAATGATACTTTATACAATATAAAATTATCAATCAACCATTTACGTGCATCAAGAAAATATATAACATCCCATTCAGAAGATGGTGTAAATGAAGGAGGTCCATCGCTTGTAAAACATTTACATTCTTGCTTTCCTTCTTTTTGTGATTGTAAATCGCCTTTCTTACAATTCCATTTTGAAGTTGTATCATGTAGTTTATTATGAATGATAAATTTTACAATATTCTCACTAATATCTTCGGGAATAGATGGTAGTCTTACTTTAACTCCTATTTCACGCGTAGTATTTATTCTCCCTAATACATATGTTTTATGTAAATTATATTGTTCTATCAGTAATTCTTTAGTATAAGTGTCTTGGTTCATAATTATTTTTACAAGTGGTTCAACCTTTATACCCCTTTTATTACAAGTGCGCATATTATGTCCAGTACGCTTACACATAGAACAGAGCATATTTGATTTATTAAAATAACAAAGATAAATCAATATATATGCTTTTTTGCTGAATAGTGTTATTATCATCTAATTGCTGTAATCATTTTTTAAATAATTAATATAAATCCAATATATATTTTCTATTTCATAATAGCAGTTAGTGATGCATGGGATTTATAATTAGATAATTCAAAGTCTTCATATACTAGGGTTTCAATCCATTTTATTTTCTCGCATACAGACAAAGATATTTCAGGCGCTTTTCTTTTAATTATAACTTTTGGGGGGAGATATATTTCATTATCTATTTGCTTATTTACCTGGGGTTTATGTTCTTCATAAATATGGGCATCGCATATAGATAATGATATTTCATATGCTTCTATATGAAGAACGTATGCTAATATTTGAGTTAATAATGCGGTGCTTGCAATATTGAAAGGTAAACCTAAAAATAAATCAGAACTTCTTAATGTCATATGACAGGAGAGACCTTTTGAACTTCTATTAAATATATATAATATATGACAAGGTGGCAGAGCCATTTTTTTAAGGTCTATAGGGTTCCATGCAGATAATACAGCGCGTCTGCTATTATTGTCTTTTGATAATTCTTCTAACACATATTTAAGTTGGTCAACGCCTGTATTTTCAATATCGCTGTCACTATCTGTGTAAATATAATTATCACTATATGCATCAGAATCTGTGTCTGTATCAGTATCTGTAGAAGTATCACTATCAATATAATTATTATTACCATATTCTTTTCCAAACTTTCTCCATTGCCAACCATAAACAGGTCCTAATTCACCTTCTGGATAATCAAGACCTATACTATCCAAATATTCACGGGACGAGTTTCCATCCCATATATATATTTTTTTAGATTTTAATTCATTTGCATTTGTAGAACCTCTTAAAAACCATAGCAGTTCCTCGACAATACCACGAAAGAAAACCTTTTTTGTGGTAATTAGAGGAAATGATGTATTTATATCTTTAAAATTAATCATGCAACCAAAAATAGAAATTACATAACCATTACGCGTCTGCTTTTTTTCTCCATTTGTCGAAGCATCTTTTAATAAATCAATATATCCAATTTCACTATTGTAATACATTATTATATATATATAATAATACTATATTTATATATATTAAAAAAATAATATATAACATAATACATAATAATAACAATAATGAGTATATTATCTCATCTTAGTTAGATTTTTGAGATTTATACAATTATTATCAAGGAGTTTCTGATAATTATTCCCACATATACAATCATCACCACAGATTGTGTAAAAACTCACACTCGCATTCTTAGTTTCAATTTTGCGCTTTTCTTTTAATTTATTTAAAATAAACTCCTTATATATGAATAAATAATTAATTTCTATAGAAATATTATTTCTGATACTATTCATTATTTACAATTCTTACTAAATAATATATTATATTTATCAATTTTTTATATAAAAAATTGTAAAATTGATAATATATATATTTTATATTAGCAATCTAAATAATGTATTACAAAATTATCTTAAACAACAAAGCACATAACATCGCTGAATGTATATATGGAAAGATAAAAGACATTAAAAGTGATAATAAGGATTGGTTAATTAATAATACAAATGGGTATATTTTCAATCATTTAGAACTGCCTATGTATAATAAGGAAGATTTAGAAAAAGTAATATATGAATATGGAATTCAAAAAGCAATTGAAAAATTTGTAATAAATAAAAAATATTATGAAAATATTATTGCACTTGTTGACAATGATGAAAGCAATATATATTTAGGAATAGCGTATTATATAATAAGTGAATCATTTGAATTTATGTCTTTTGAATATTGAAATTAGCATAGGATGTTTATAAGATAATTATATCTAATTTTATTGTTTCCATTTTTTACCACAAATTAAGCAATTCATAAATAATGTAGATGCTTCGTCACCTGAACGTGTCTGTAACTCATAATAACTTACCTTCTTACTTTTACAACGAGAACATTTAATCATATCAGACATAGGCACCAATTTAATTTCATAAGCGGCTTTTAAGCGCAATTGATTACGCTCATTAATTTCTTTCCATCTTTCAGGAAAGATGTCTTTGCATTGCATATATGGAAGCATATGAGGATGGAATTCTTTTTTATTTACCATTCTATCATATAGTTTGTCATTACCTATATAACTATCTTTCTTAATATTTGAATATATGCTTCTAGCAATATTAGAATATATCTCTAAAAACATAGAGCATTTCCAAGATAATTGTATTTTTGAATTATTAGCATAATCGATTGTCGCATTAAATATACCAACCTCTAAATCATTAACTTCTAATTCTGAAATGTGCAAATTTGCCATAACTAATTCTTTAAAATCCTCGCGTATCTGATGCTTATTATATCTATTTATATTATCTTGTTGATTTTTATTATCTTCATTTATTTTTATAAATTTATCAATCTCTGTTGCTAAATCATAATACACATATTCATTTGCCATATTCAAATTATTATATTAGTCTATGCAATATTTTATATCATTTTTTACATATATTATATAAATTTATAAAAAAATGATATAATGCTATTTACATTATCAATATAATAAATAGCATAGGAATGAATATAAACTTGACCGATTTTATAACTGATGATGTAAATATTATAGAATTCTTTTTATGCAAAGATATCACAGAAGATGATGTAATTGATGTTACAATAGATAATGATATTGAAAGTATAGTTGAGCGAAAATATAAAAAATACAAAGAAGAAAAATATAAATCATACCATCATAACGATAAGGTATATACTTACGAACTATCTGATGATAATCAATATGTATCTTCAAAAATTGTTGTAAAATCTAAATATGTTATGTATAATAATTGTAAATCAAACCTATATATATTATCATCGAAGATTGATAAGTTCCCTCAGTATATTTTTCCATGCACAAATGATATTGATTATATTTCAACATATTCAATAAAAGAATACAAAATTAATAATAGAATATCGTTACTTATAAGATACGACTATTTAAATTACGACGATAAACAATCATGGAAAAAGACATTTTACATTGAATACAGGCATTCGTCTAATGTAGAAGTTGATAAAATAAATGATTATATAAATAACATCGTTAATACCTATATAGATTGCTAGTAAATATAATATTATTTTTTTATTATTTATAAATAAAAAATGATATATATATATATGTATTAAATTAATATACATATATATCAATTACTAAATTATCATAATGTTTGATACACCAACGATGCCTGTAACAATTGCTAATATTAATTTGGCAGATTTTGCAGTATATGCAGATATGTATAATGATACTGGAGAAAAATGGGATATTTGTGCAGATGAAAATAAAAATCATAATGATATTGATGATGCTTTGAAAGATTACTATGATGCATATTGTTCTTATCTTGTATCTCGCAAATTTAATACGGATACTATTAAAACATATCGAAAGAATGCTATTATTGACTTCTATATTACACAAAATAATATTGATACTTCTTTAAGGTCTGAATTAGACAAGTATTATATTGCAAATGTTAAAGATACATTTAATAAAAAATTAAATCCACCTCCCTGCTTCTTCCATGAAGTAAGAATGGCAAAGAAACAAGAAGCATACCAAGAAAAAAGAGATGTCGAAACAGATGATGTAGCACAACACTATATTAATCTCAAAAATATGTATAAAACTGTTTATGAAGAAATGAATAACCTAAATAATGTCCACAATAATTTGAATGATAATAATATTCAAAGCGATTACAACGACGATTTGGAAAGTAATAATGATAAATATTTTGATTACGACGAAGAATACTATAATATTTATGATAGTGATTATTATACAGATAATGAATATTATAGCGACACATATTCAGATGATTACGACAACAACGATTACTAAGTATTTATAATACTTTCCGATGTATATTATTTATGTATTTTATATTTTTTATTTAAATTTATAAAAAATTATATAAACATATGATAATATATGTAATCATAAAGTAATAAATAATGCCCCCCCCATCTTCAAAAAAACAACCTGTGCAAGTATCTCAATCAGTTACACCCGAAATTCAACATTCTGAACCCGCTTCTAAAAAGAAGAAACCGGTTGTATCATCAAGCAGTTCTGATGCTACTAGCGTGGTAACCACCGCACCTGTTCCTGTTGTTCGAACCACACCCGTAGTTGTTCCTCATACTGTTCCAGTAACTACTGTTGATGCTACACCAGTAGTAGTAGAACCAGTCGCAGATAATGTCTTGTCAACTATTATTGACAAAGTTAATTCTCTAGCTGCAAATATTAAAGATATTCAAGCAAATCTGAAAGTCCTAAGCAAGGAATATGACAAGCAACAAAAAATTATTGAGAAGGCGCAGAAGAAACGCCAGAATGCTAAAAACTCACCATCTGGTTTTGCTAAACCTAACAAAATCTCTGATGAACTATGTGATTTTATTGGTGTTCCTCACGGAACCGAGAAATCACGCACCGATATTACAAGATTTATTAATGCCTATGTAAAAGAGCATAATCTAAATAAGCCTGAGAATAAGCGCTTTATTCTACCAGATACTAAACTCAAGAAGATTCTGAATGTTGGAGATAGCGAAGAGATTAATTATTTTATCCTTCAAAAACTAATCTCACATCATTTTCCGGCAAGTGCTAGCAAGACTGCCGCTAAAGTTGCTGTTACAGTTTAAATATTAAATCGTGTTAATGCAGGTATATATATTACTATTTTTTATAAGTTATTTTAGTAAAAAATAATTTAAAATTACACTAAATAATAATCAAAATTAAAATAATCAATATTAATCAGGAGGCGTATATGAATAATAATAAAAATAATATACCAAGTAATATACAAAATAATATACCAACGGTTGATTATTATGATGACCTTAAAAAAATAAAAAAAGAATTAGACGAAAAAATATACAAACAACTATCTAAAGACGAGAGTTTTAGTGAAATGTTAGATAACATTAAAAATAATTTTATAAATAATAATTTATCTATTGTGGAAGATAATTTATCTAAATCAGATTTAACAAATTACAAAAGTTTTAATGGTAAACTTATTAATATATTAGAAATTATAGAAAATATATTAAAAGATTATACTTGTTTAAAATTAAACAAAATAGATGAAAAATTTTTTAATGAAATTAATAAAGATGATAATAATGAAGTATCTATTAGAATAACACCTGAAACATTAAATACTAATATTAATAAATATATAAAAGATAAAAAACTCGCAAAAGATGATGATGTAAATAAATCTGAAACGGAAAAGATTTATGGATACATATTAACATTAAAATATTATAGTAATATATTAAGAAATAATGATGAACGCGGGGGATTGTTAGATAAGGAAATTAAGAAATTAGACGATGATATTACATCAATAAAATCAGATATAGTCAATAAAAAGAAGCGACTAATTGATGGAACTGTAAATGAAATAAATCTTAATGAATTATTAACTTCCGACCAAGGTAAACTTAAAAAATATCACGAAGAATATAAAAATTTTTACAAAGAATTATGTAGTTATTTAAGAATATATATATATGAAATATTTGAAATTGTTAGAGTTTGTGAAGAAAAATTAAATAATGAAGCAAAAGATGCTCCTAAACCTAAAAAAGGAGAAGATAATAAAAACAAAACATATATAGCTCATATAGAAAAATTTAAAAAAGAGATTTATTATAATGTTATTAATATTATTAATACGCCATCAACTGATGATTTTGTTGCACTTCAAGATAGTAATAACGAAAAAATTGATTTAGAAAATAGAAAAAAATTATTAGCAGAAATTAAAGATTTATTAGATGTGCAATTAAAAAAATTAGATGATGTTCTTAAATTTTTAATAACATCTTCTAAGCAAGAATATACTGATGAAATTAAAGCTATAAAAAGTATTTTTAAAGATTATGTAAAAGAAAAAGAATATAAAGACCCAATATTAGCATTAATTGTAAATGAAGAGAAAGAAATAGTTAATTTTTTGCTAAAAAATGCAGAAAAAATTAAAATGTATACCGAGAGAACTAAAATAAATAAACAAAAAGGCGGAGAAAGGAAGAATAATAAATATTACGAAGATAAATATGAAAATATTAAAAAATTAAAAGATAATATTGATAAACTTTTAAAGAAAATTAAAGAAACAGAAGGAATTGAAGATAGCGACGACCCTTTTGAAAATAAAGATAATAAAAATATGATGATTGACCCTAGTAGTGGTATAATTTCTATTTATAAAAATATATGGAATGATTATATAAAAGAAACTAAAAAAAATAAAGCAAAAGGTGTAAATATAGAAACTTTAAAACAAGATGACCGATTATATGAGCGTTTTATTGAGAATAATTTAGACCCATCGGAAGTTTTAAAAATAACTTTTCAAGATAAAGTTATTTTCATATGTATTATATTAATTATTCGAACATTTACTATGGTTTTAATAGAATTTTTAATAGAATATGATTTCATAGGTACATTATATAGAGGTATATTGGTATATTCAATATTATATATATCACTAATAATATTAAGTATTATAGTAATAAATTACGATTCATATAAATTACGAATACTTGTAAATTATCTTAATTTACATATTAATTCATCAAACATATATTTTCATATTTTATTGTTTGCCTTATTTAATGGGTTAATATTAATTATCATCAATAATAATGATTTAAATGGTGTGGATAATATATTTAATTATACATATATCTACAAATATATATATGAAATTGCAGATAAATCCAGCACGGACTCTGAATTACGGTTATCACAAAAAAATAAAATAATGTTGCAATACAGAATGGATATTATTACTATGATTGTATTCATATTTACATCGCTATTAATATTAATCATATAATATTACTTTTGCTTTGGGTAATATGTTAAAATTAATGAATATTGTGCTCCATAATTTAATAGAGACGAGTTAAGAAAGTCTTCTTTTGTCAAATTATTTTCATTTAATATTATTATTTTTCCTAGATTAATATCAACATCTATAACTTTTATATTTACATATTTATTACTATATGTTTTAAGTTGTAAATAATCATATTTAGATAAGATATTCAAATTATATTCGTCATATTCTATTATATTTGAATAGTCGACATTTATTTCATATAAGTTTTTTTTTTTATTTTTTTTAGGAACTAATTTAGAAGGTATTAGTATATTATCAATATTAGTTTCAATATAATTATTATCATTATTATCATATTTATTCATTTTATAATCATTTATATTACTTATTTTAATATCATCTTTGCCTAAATCAAGTTCATTATTTAGATAATCTAAAAAATGAATCTTCCAATTTTTATTTGTTAAGTTAATATTATTATTGATATTATTATCTTTATTTATTAATTTCCAAATATCCCAGTTACCTGCTGTTTTACTATACAAAAAATTAAATTTAAATATTTTGTGATTGTCTGTGATAACTAATATTATATATGGAGTTAATTTTTTTACATATGGGGGAAATAATATTTTTAAGGGTTCAATAATGTTATTTTGCAAGTCTATATTTATTGTGAAAGAAAGTTTATTACGTAAAGGATTATTTATCCAATCTCTGCTAAAACTATTTACAATTAATGTTTTTTTATTAGTATTAGTGTTAATTGTAGTTAAAACTTTCTCTATAATTTCTGGAATTATATTGATATTATTAAGAGTAGTATTTGTATTAGTATTATTAGTATTAATAGCATTAGGAGTAGTATATATATCAACATTATTTTCAATATTTGCTAACACAGTATTTGATATAGTTCTGCTATTTTCATAATCTCTCACTCTAATTAGTAATTCTTCATTTGTTAAGATATCCTTTCTACTATTATATTCTTCATTAGAAATGTCTATATTATTAGAATTAATATCAACAGTATCATTATTCATATTATTCTCAAGAGATGCTGTAGAAGATACATTTCCTATACTAGGTGGTATACTAGGTGGTATACTAGGTGGTTCATTAATACTGTCTATATTCTTATTTACATAATCTTTCATCTTAGCCAAAGTTATTGTGTTTAATTCCATTAATTTTACTGTGTTATTCATTAATATTGCATCTTTGCACATAGATGCAATAATTGTATTAATAATATTTAATAACACTTCGGGACTTAAAGATAATTTATATTTGTCAAGTAACATTTTGTTAGATGCTTGAATTATTAAATTCTTATTTTTTTCTGATTTAAAATCATCAACCACAGTCATTTTTCTTAATTGTTAATAATTGCACTATTATTTTTGCTTATATAATTATTTTATATTTTTTTTACTTAAATACGCGTTAATATTTGGTCTATATAAATAATTTCGACTTATAACCATATTATCATCTGTTATATTATTATCATTAGTTATGTAATTAATAAATTGATTATCTTTATAGGGATTTGGTATTTTTAATTCCTTATATTTTAAAATACAATTCAACCACCTTATTTGATGCGCCATAGAGAACATACCACATTCAGTATTTTTTTTTTGATGCTTCAAAGTATTATATGTTATTCTAAATTTACTATTAGGATATATTATTTGCAAACTCTTTTTTATATTGTTAATAAATTTTTTAACATACAAAGGTATATTAATACCATTACTATCATAATAGTGGGCACCATAACATTTATTTTGCGGATCTATTATAATAAATGTGGATGTCCAATGAGAACCACCTTGATTATGTTTATCAAGGTTAGTGATTAATCCTAAATGCTTAATATTTTTATTAATATATTTTTTAATATCCAGCGAACATATTTTACTATATAAACATCTGCCAAACTTATCTTCTTCGGAGAAATCGATTGGGAAAACACCTAAAAATGCGTACTTGTATTTATGACATTTATCGTATTGATTCATGACATCTTCTATGTCATAATTACTTAACCATTCAGTTTTATTTTTATACCATTCGATAGGCATTTCAGGACGCAATTCTTCATTCTCAATCATTTTTATTAGTTCCTTTGTTTTTGTATTAGTTGTTATTTTAGATATAGTTCCCGTCCAACACCAATATTGCTTATCATCACAAATTGGTTTAATCTTTTCATTTAATAGTTCAGATAGTTTTGATATTTTATCAGTTTTTTTATATATGATTTTGTCAGTTTTATATTTATTCCATGTATCTATTAAATATATTAATGATACTTTAGAAAATATATAGGGGTTTTTTGCATTTTTTGGACTATTATATTTAATAGTTTCCTTACTCATTTATGATATATATTTATCTACATATTATACAGAAAGTTATTTATAATTTAATAAAAATAAAAATGTATAAAAATAAAAATTGATATATATATAAGTATATTAAAATATTAAAATTATGGGTATAAATGAAGAATTACGTTCATTTATTAATAAATATAAGGTTGAGAAAGGTAAGCCATATACAAATACTAGTATAGGTTATCCCAGAGTCTCTCTATATGTCCCTAACGAAAACTATGATGAATTTACTAATATTTATAGTTTAGCACTCACAAATGGTCTACCCTTATATTTTACTGAAAAACCTACAGAACCCAGTTCACTTCGTGTTGATATAGATTTCCGTTTTACTATGCCTGATGACAAATCAGGTATTTATAATTCTCATGATTCTAATTCTTCCTTAAATAGCAAAAAAAAATATGACCGCGTTTATACGATAGAAAATATATTTATTATTGTAAATAATTATTTTAAGATAATTAATCAATATTTAGATGTTCCCGATGAAGCAAATGTAGCATATGTTATGGAAAAACCAAATCCGGTTGAATTCAGGAATAAGTTAAAAGATGGTTTGCATATTATTTTCCCCTATATTATTGTGAATAATAATGTTCAACACTTTATTCGGCGTAAGATTTTGGATGTCGCAGTTGATATTTTTAAAGATTTACCAATCTGCAATGATTATGAGTCTATTGTTGACAAAGCAATAATAGATGTTAATTGCTGGCAAATGTATGGTTCAAAAAAACCTGATTGTGATACTTATAGGGTATCAAGTATTTATAAATATAAAAATAGTGAGACTGAAAAAACTGAATATACATTAAACGCTACTGATGAAATTAACTTTATTAAATTATTTTCGATGCGTAATTTTTCTAAGAATATTCAAAACTTCGTTAAACCCGAATTTGATATTGAAATAAGTCAATATAGTAAACATATTTTACCTGCAATTGACCAAAAATTAAAAAGCAAATTGCAAAATAATATTTTTGGGAAATCATTAAATATTAATCGTACTTATATTTCGGACGATGAATTTAATTTTGCTAAAAAGTTAGTAGACTGTTTGTCATCTTCGAGAGCAGATAATTATACTGATTGGATAAATTTGGGTTGGGTCTTGCGTAATATTGATTACAGGTTACTTGAAACGTGGGTAGATTTTTCAAAAATTAGTAGCGCATATATTGAGGGCGAATGTCATAATCTTTGGGATAAAATGAGAAAAGACAATATGGGCATCGGAACTTTGAGATGGTGGGCGAAGCAAGATAATTTAGTAAAGTATGTAAGTATTCTTGACCAAAGTATAATTCCTAAAATAGATTTGAGTGTAAATAGCGATGGGGCGCATTTTGACATCGCTTGTGTAGTGCATGCTATATTCAAAGATGATTTTAAAGCAATATCAAAAGACATATGGTATAAATATGATAAACAAAAGCATCGATGGGTTCGTGCTAGAGAAGGCTTAGACCTTCGAAAAATCTTAAGCACAGATATTTGTAAAAAATTCATGGAGCGTTCTAATTATTATAACGAATATACGGAAGACCCAACATTAAAAGCAATTAATGACGAGAGAAGTAAGAAATGTCTAAAGATTGCTACTCAATTAAAGAACTCAAACTTTAAAGATTCTATTATGAAAGAATGTCGAACTCTTTTCATAGATGAAAAGTTTGAAGAATTGCTAGATAGCAGGTCTCATTTGATTGGTTTTGACAACGGAGTATATGATTTAAAAATGCATATGTTTCGAGATGGGATGCCCGATGATTACATTTTGCTAAGCACTAAATTAAACTATGTTAATTTCAATAATGAATTAGCAGAAGTAGCAGAAATTAATGAGTTCTTCTCTAAGTTATTTACTAATAAAAATTTGAGAAATTATGTAATGGATGTATTAGCATGTATTATAGATGGTAGTATCGCACAAGAGCGTTTCTATATATTTACTGGACAAGGCAGTAATGGTAAATCGCGTCTTCTTGATTTAATTCAAAAGTCGATTGGTGAATATTATTGTATTCTGCCGATTGCGCTGTTAACGCAAAAAAGGGCTGCAAGTAATGCTGCGCAAAGTGAATTAGAAAGAACTAAAGGTAGGCGATTTGCTGTAATGCAAGAACCAAGTGAAAATGACAGACTGAATATTGGTTTAATGAAAGAATTGTCAGGACAAGATAGGATATTAGTAAGAACACTATTTAAAGAACCATATGAATTTAAACCGCAATTTAAGATGATATTAACTTGTAATGAACTTCCTGAAATTCCTAGTGATGATGGTGGAACTTGGCGTCGTATCAAAGTATGTAATTTCTCAAGTAAATTCACAGAGACTCCTGATATTAATAAACCGAATGAGTTCTATATGGATATGGAATTAACAGATAAATTTGAAAGATGGAAAGAAGTATTTATTAGTCTACTAATTGATAGACATAAGCACATTAACCCTATGGCTATAGCAGAACCAAGTGAAGTACGTGTTGCGACTGAGAGTTATAAGCAAAATAATGATATTGTTGGACAATTCATTAATGATAGAGTTATAATTGACCCCCAAATTAAGGAACCGCGTATTACTATTACAAAATTATATTCCGACTTCAGGTTATGGAGTATATCTAATGTTGTTAAAGGCAAGAAATGTCCTGACCGTAATCAATTAAAAGCATATGTAGAAAAATTATTAAGTAAACCTTATGAAGCGAAAGGTTGGACAGGGATTGCATATAAGCAAGATAATGAAGACGACGACGATGATGAATAATATAAATTGTATTTATTATAGAATATTTTATAACATAAAATTGTAATATACATATTTTTTATTTTTTAGGTTTAACTACTTTGACTTTTTTAGGTTTAACTACTTTGACTTTTTTAGGTTTAACTACTTTGACTTTTTTAGGTTTTCTTTTTTTGCCTCCTATTGTTGTACTTATTAAAGGTAATATTTTACTATGTATTTCGGGGTCTTTTTTACTAAGATAAGCATCTATCATATTTTTAAAACATTTAAAAATTTGGTTATAATCTTTATAAGTCGCATTATTAAGTTCTATAAATGTTTTAAGTTCTTTAATAAATTGTTCAGGACACCCTGCAAACCAGCATAATGATTTAACAGTACCAGCACGGTTTGCTATTTTTTCTATAAATTCTTCTAATGATGTATAATTAATAGCGATTCCTAAACTAATTACCCTAATAGTATATGTTTTTTTATTTGATACTGTTAATTCATTAAATGAAAGTTCTTTTTTCTTCTTGTTACCATCAAGTATATTATCTGCTAAAAAATTTAAAATACTGTTTAATTCATTAAGATTTTTTTCAGTTTGGTTTACATTAAGTTGCTCAGTCGCTTTTGGTTGCTCAGTTGTGTTAGGTTTCTCTTCTGCTTTAATTTGTTCGAGGGCATTAGATTGCTCTGTATTACCAATTGCATTATGTAGTTCTACTGTTATATTTTTTATTATATCTCTAAATTTGTTCATAATTTTGCTATCATCTATGGTTTCATTTTCTTCATCTTTAACGTTTTCTACCATATTTATCATTTCATTTTCTAATACATCTAATTTGTTTTCTTCAAATGTTGTTATACTTGATTGTAATTCTTCATTTTTTTTATTAGATTTACGTTTAAAACTTTTTACATATTCAATAGCGCTACTAATGGCATTTTTAATACTTTTTTTAACACTAATATTAACAATAGGTTTTGCTGCAATATCTGCATTCTTTTTTTGTGCTAATTTTACGGGGGTATCTCTATGATAACCAGTTTTTTTAGATTTTTTAAATTTTGGTGTATAATCATTTGTAGTAGTATTCATATGCTTATCTCTATATTAATAAGTATATTTTTTTGAAACTTACAAAGTTTTTATAACCATACCCATATATTATAAAAAATGATACAACATACACCGTAAATTATATAATAAAATATGCCTGAACTTATTTGGAAGGTCGAAGACAATCAATTTGATTTATTTGAATTCTTTGATGATAATATTTGGAGTGGTGATGATAATTTTATATCATTCGTATTTAAAAATATAGAATTAATGAACCGCGAAGCAAGAATTATATTTGCTAATTATACTTTTATTGATAATTTTTGGGAAGTATTAGAAGAAGATAAAATAGATTATATATATAAAAAAGTTATTGTAAAAAATATAAATAAACTTTCTTTTACAGAATGCTATAATCTTCTATCTATTTTTACAGATTGTTGGAGAGATGAAAATGATGAATTATTCACAATTAAAAAACTAAAAAACATTAATGAACTAATAGTAATTAAAACAAAGGTTTATTATTTAATGGTTAATTGCATAATTTATTGTAATCATATTGAATATATATCTGATGAACTTTTATATCAAATTAATGTTATAAAAAACGTAGATAATACAGAAACTACTAATTCAACTATAGATGATAATACTCAATCCTCTCGCATTTGTTATAAAATATTATTGAAAAATAATTCTAATAATATTGCAAAATGTATATATGAAAAAGTTGGAGATACTAAAAATACTGATAAGGAGTTGTTAGTTAACTCAACAAATGACTATATATTTAATCACTTGAAATCGCAATTGTATGAAAAAGAATATTTAGAAAAAATAATATATGAATATGGTATTCAAAAAGCGATAGAAGATTTTATTGTAAATAGGAATTGTTATGATAATATTATTATACTTATAGACGATGATATATCTTTGATATATTTAGGAATTATTTACTATATAATATGCGAGTCATTTGAATACAAGTCATTTATTATAAGTAGTTTATAATTTTACAGAATAAATATGTTATAAACTAAAATGATATTATAAAAAAATGATTTTGAAAGTTGTCAAATTTTTCAACAACCAATCAACGAAGCAATCGCATAGAGAACATCAAAAAACACCAAGTTAACTTATGACGTCCAACGTAGATTATCATCAGATTAAATACAAGATTGCTGATATATCTCAAATTATAGACACGCATACAAATAAATATGTAGTTGAAAAAAGAATTAAAAAAAGTGCTAGAAGTCACTCACCGGGTCGTAGTAGCGATAATAATAATTACTGTCAATATAAAAAAGATAGGTTTGAACAGTTCCTTGATTTCTTAATAGTGAATTTAAAAATATTAAGATTTATATGTATAATAGCATTTGTAATAATAAAGTTTGTATATATATTTGCTTACATATACATTAAAGTTTCAGGTGACACAAAGGTATTTGGTTAGATATCGCTAGGATTAGATAGGTATTTAATCCATAATTCTTTAGGGTAGTTAGATTTTTTTAGATTCAAGAAAAAACCCAACTCGACTGCTTGCTCATAATAACCTTTATTTTGTGCTAACTGATTATCATTATACAAGTTATTTATGCCTTTTAGAGAAAGCAGATGGTTAATCTCATAAATATTCTCAATAAATTGATTTAATATATCATCTGTAATAATTAAATTATTTTTATTAATTGAATATTTAGATACAAAACTTTCTAAAATTTCTTTGGATGTATTTAGTAGATTATACAATTCTTTTTTATTAATTCGCGGTTGTCTTGATGTCTCACATTGGTTTGACAATATAGCTTTCCCTTTATATCGCTTAACTTTACATAGTTTATCGAGAAATGCCATAACATTAATGTCTACAATAATAGGTTCCATAAAAGGCAGACTATTATTTATTTTCTTATAGAGAGAAACTGATTTAAGTAAATTTGCGGATTCCGAATCTTCAACAACATATATCCAAGCATATACCTTGAAATTGCAATCAAAATGCTTGTCGTGTTCTGTTATATACTTAGATATCGCACCATGTCTATGATTTCCATTAATGATTTTAATATTTTTTTCATGAGCGTTGCTATTAGGGTCATAAATACAATCAATTGTAAAAGGGATATCATACCCTTCGACAATAGAAGCATATAACTCATTTATTTTATCTTCATCTAATACTCTATTAAATACAATAGGTGTTGCATATGCAAGAAACTCTCGAAAAGTAATTTTGATTAAAAATTTATTATCATTAATTTTATCAATTATTTTGTCAGCAATATTAAAGAATTGTAAAGAAATATTTTGTGCTGGGTCAGGTATATTATTTTCTTTAGAATTTAATTTATCAAATTCTACTTTTATTCTTGCATCATCGGTATAACTCATACTTTGTATCTTTGTTGTATATTATCTATATAAACTTGTTGTATATATCAATTTTTATTTGTTTCCAACAATATAAATATATATGCAAATAGTGAAGATATTATTAACCCACATATCTCGATTGCTATATGGTAAGGAAATGCATAAGTATTCATCATCGCGTCGCAATTGTATTTCTCATTAAAGAAGAGCGCAATAATAACTGCAAACAATATTAGCAATACTGGTAATAAGCGCTTGACAACTATAGGTAATTTAACATTCCACAATCCTGTAATAAGCACGATAACCCATATATTTATTCCAGATATAGCGTTATATACAGTTCCTATATAATTATATAGTATGTATATGTCAAGAAGTATCGCTACTAATATTACAGGAATATAAGGGAGATTTCCTGAAATGAATGATATCGCAGTAATTAGCGCGATTATTATAATATACGTGATTGAGTGAATAATATATACGTGTTCTAAACTATATTCATTATCATTCCAATACATATGAGAATATGCGTGATATGCTTGGAATAGTAATAAGGATATTATAAAAAATTGGATTTCTATATGCTTTGCTTGCAATAATAAATAAAGTAAAATAATACAAGACAGTATATTGATACTTGCTGAATATGGTTGGTCTACAATTTCACCTCTAACCTCACATGTATTAAAAGGAAATGGTTTGCTTGGTTTATTTGCGTCCATCTTTATTATAAATATACTTAATATTTTTGTAAATAATATATATATATATTAGAGATAGATAATGTCATATGTTTCAAACAAAAATTTTGAAAAGAATCTAGATAAAATAGATTGGTCGGTATTATCAACAAATACTAATGCAATAAAATTAATTAAAAAAAAAATAATAAAATGGCATGAATTATCTTCAAATTCAAAAGCGATTAAAACATTAGAAAACAAAAAGTCTTCTTCTAAGAAGTCTTCACAGACAGTTTCGCGAAAACCGTCTGCGAAATCCCTTTCTGCAAATAAACCCAAAGTGCATTACCAGACCCGCGCCATCAATAGAACTATTTAAATCTTAATGTAATTTTTTAGTTTCATTTTTAACAACTTATTTATATATGTAATATATATTAGATATATGCCATATAAAACAAAGACACGCCAAGAACAATTAGCAAAAGAAGAACGTGCTAAAACAAAACTTGCAAAAACTGCATATATATTAACAGTAAATAAACAATTAACAAAAAAAAATATAAATAATGTTAACACAAAAAAATTGTCATTATTAGATTTACCTGTAGATATTCTTGATAAAATTTTTAATGAGCATTATAAAGAGTTACTTAAAAAGGTATTAAGAAGTTGGATCTCAATTGATAAAATATATTTGTATTATTTCTGCGATAACACAAATATAAATGCTATGACCATATTAAAGACGTTGGACCCTGACAATTTAGATTGGAAAGCTTTATCAAGTAATCCATCTGCGATTGAATTATTAAGTTTACCAGAAAATTACCATAGAATAAATTGGAAAGCATTATCAGGTAATCCATCTGCAATTGAATTATTAAGTTTGCCAGAAAATTACAAGAAAATAGATTGGGATGAATTATCAGGTAATCCAAGCGCAATTAAATTATTAGAAGCAAAAAAGGAAAATATTAATTGGGGGAACTTATCACAAAATCCAAATGCAATTCATTTAATAAAAGAGAAAGTAAACCATGAGAATGATTTATTAACAGAAGAAGAATATGATAATTTAAATTATAAGGAAAGAATAGATTGGGAAAAATTATCAGGTAATCCATCTACAGAAGCTAGTAAATATTTAAGTTTACCAGAAAATTATTTCATTATATTTTGGGATAAATTATCAAGTAATCCAAATAAAGAAGCAATTAAATTATTAAAAAAGAAAATAAAAGAAGAAAAAAATTTAACAGAACATGAACTTAATGCATTATCTATTCATCAAAAAATAGATTGGTTTAATTTATCAAGTAATTATGGTGCAATTAAATTATTAAATGCTAATCAAGATAAAATAAGATGGGATACTTTGTCTGCAAATCCAAAAGCGATTCCATTAATTAAAAAAAGAATAATAAAAGAAGAAAAATCTGGTTATGATAATGAAAAAATAAAGAATAATATAGATTGGAATGAATTATCTGCAAATCCAAAAGCGATTAAAATATTAGAAAATAATAAAGAAAAAATAGAATGGAAAGATTTTTCAACAAATCCTTCTATATTCGCTATTGACCGTGGGAATAATAATTCGTCTTCTTCTAAAAAATCTTCTTCTTCAAAATCACCACGAACACCATCTGCTAAATCTCTTCCCATAAATAAACCAAAACGCATTACAGGTCCCCGTCGCGTCAATAAAACTATTTAAAGCAGGTAATTTTGCTAATTTTTATTTTTGTTACTTATATAATAGTATTAATTATATAGTATAAAATGACGGGACAAGTTTCGTTGTTATCTGAAAGTCCTGTTACTTATATAATACGTTGTAAGATATCACAACAAATAATTTTGATACGCAATCATGTCTATTTGCTAAAATATTGGTTATGCGGACGTTTACCTTTTCTTGAATATTATATATAAATGTTATATCTATCTAAATATACCTTGCAAAAATTGTTTATATATATATTCTTATATTAGATATATGTCAAAATTACAATCAAAACAAGAAGAATATGTTAAAAATCAAAGAGCGGATACAATATATAGAATAATAACAAATAAACTAAAAAAAGATTCAAAAATATCACCAAAAAAAGATTCAAAAATATCACCAAAAAAAGATTCAAAAATATCACCAAAAAAAGATTCAAAAATATCACCAAAAAAAGATTCAAAAATATCACCAAAAAAAGATTTATCTCTCGAGTCGCTACGTAAAGATATAATAGATAAGAAAAAAATATTATTATCTGATTTACCAGATGATATAATTAAAATATTTGTAAAAAAATATAAATCTTTACTTAAATATAATTTAAGAGAATGGATTCCTCATCGCAAAATATATTGGGGTTTTTGTTCATCAAATCCAAATGCTATTGATTTTTTAAGTTCTCCAGAGAATAAAAAATATATAGATTATTCACAATTATCAAAAAATACAAATTCAAAAGCTCTAGAATTAATAAAAGAAGAAATAAGAAATAATCCAAATAATATTTATATAGATTGGAGAGCATTATCTGCTAATCCAAACGCAATTGATATATTAGATGTAAATAGAAATAAAATAAAATGGTATAGTTTATGCTTAAATACAAGTCCAAGAGCGATTCAAATATTAAAAGAAAATCAATTAGAAAAAGATAATGGGAATGATGATATATATTGGAATAATTTATGTCTTAATACATCTGACGAAGCGATTGATTTTTTAAGTTTACCAGAAAATTATCGCTATATAGAATGGGATATTTTATCTCTTAATACAAATCTAAAAGCGATAGCATTATTAATAAAGAAAGAAAGTGAAGAGTTTGATTTAGAGGACAGAGAATTTAATCGTTTACAAGATAATGAAAAAATATGTTGGACAAATTTATCAGAAAATCCAAACGCTATTAGTTTATTAGAAAGGAAGTGGGAAGAAGAAAAAGAATTATTGAAAAATGATATTAAACAATATAATATATTAAAAAATAAATATTATATAATACATTGGGATGTTCTATCAGGAAACCCAAGAGCGATTGATTTATTAAGAGATAAAATAGAAGAAGAAAAAAAAATACCAAAAAAGAAGTTTGATCGTTTAGACGATAATGAAAAAATAAATTGGGCTAAATTATCTGCATCTGCAGAACCAAAGGTTATTCAATTATTAGAAGAAAATCCAACAAAAATCGTTTGGTTTACATTATCTGCTAATCCAAAAGCGATAAAATTATTAGAAGAAAATCCAACAAAAATAAATTGGCCTCAATTATCAAAAAATCCAAAAGCGATAAAATTATTAAAAAAAGAATTAAAAGAAAACCCAGAAAATATAGGTTGGTATCAATTATCAAAAAATCCAGAAGCAATTTCAATATTAGATAAAAATAGGGATAAAATAATTTGGTCTCAATTCTCAGAAAATCCAAATGCTGGTGAATTATTAAAGGATAGAATAGATTTTGAAGGTAAATTACCACAAAAAAAGTATAATCAACTAACAAACTACAGTAAACTAAATTGGATAGCTTTGTCATTAAACCCTTCTATATTTACGCTATCATAAGGAAAATTTATTACTTTTAAATCTTCAAGGGTGTAAACTAATGTAATTCCATTTCTTGTTCTCCTACCGCTATTATAAATTTATCATATATATATTTCTCTCTCTCTACATCATTAAATTCATCAGGAAACCCAAAAAAATCTATACTATAATGACATGTATGTGCCTCCGGTAATTTTTTAACATTTACGCCTACCCCATATTTATAAAAAATTTTATAGATTTTAGTTCTATCATAATAAGTTAGACCTGTCCAAAATCGTAGTAAATTTCTAATAAAATCAAGGTGGTTATCGACTGAAACACCATCTCTTCTTTGTGTAATAATACTTGTTAGATATTTTTTAATATCATTTTCTTTCTCAGTTTTTTCTTCATCTGACATCTTATCATCGGGATTATAATTTGGATCTGATTCTGATAAATAACTGACCTCTATTTTTACCTTTATGTTACTAGTGAGTTCTTCTAAAATTGTGTCAGTTAACTGCTCATTTGTAACTAAAAGACTTAGTTGTTCTATAGTAACTTTTTTTCTATATAGGAATTTTCTTATTTCATTACTAAACCCTGCAAATAAGGAATCATATCTCTTTTTCATATTTTTTCCTGAATTAACTTCTTCTTTACTTAAAAAGTTTTTTGTTACTACATGTTTTGCTTGTTGGAGAATAAACTTTATATAATTCTCTTTAGTTATTTTTTCTCCGTCTGCTTTTTTATGTGATGCAACTGTGCGGTCATATATATCTTTTTTCATTTCATATTCTGTTAACTGTACTTTCCATTTTTCATCATATTCTCTTAGTTTTCTTTCTTTTGATGAATTTTTAACTGCATCTTTTGTAGTAGAAAGCATTTTGTATCTTAGCAAATCAATAGGAAGTTGTGCTTTTATAGGTATAGGTGGTTCAACATCTTCATTTACAGTATAAGAATGGTCTTTTGATTTACTAATAATATATATGTTGTTATACGATAAATCTACATCTTCGACAGATTCTATATTAGTGTTATTAATCATATTGATATAGGATATTGTAGTTTTAAAATCTCTTAAGTAAAAATATAGTATATCATAGTAATTTAATTCGCTTGGTTGATTTATTAATCCGGCTAATATATATGTTGAAAGTTGCTTAGGTAATCCTATCAGTTCATTAAAAACAGTAAGACATAATAGTTTTCCTATTACAAAATATATATATTCATAATCGTTTTCCTTATTAAAATCCATAATAGATGTTTCATTTTTATAATTTTGTTTATATGCGCTTATTACTTTTTTAAAATTTTCATCAGGTTCAAAGTTAGGATTAATACAGTATATATCGCCTTCAATATTTGCAGGGGATATAAAAGGTCTTGTAAGATTTTTATCGTCACAAAATAACTCTTCAAATAACTTTGTGAAAAATTCACGCTTTGGACCACCTGCATCTATGGCGTCTTTTTTGAATTCATTTAATTCATCATCTATTTCATATATATCTACATAAAATTTATTAAAATCATGTATAAATATATCTCTGAATTCCTCGTTATATATTTTCCCCTTCAGAGTATCATAATAGATTAATAGAGATGCAAAAGCGCTGTTTTGATAATAATTAATACTATATCGTTTTGCATGGATTTCATCTGAATGAAAGTAATCTTCGATAGAATTTCTAATATCTTTTATACACATAAAGGGGTCCTTAGTATATTTTTCGCATTTTTCAATCATTTTATCTTTAAATTTCTTATATTTTTTTCCTTCATTATTCGTTTCATCATCATATATATTATTAATTGCAATACACATTTTAGTATTAATATCTTCTATAAGTTTACCTCTACTGGCAGGGAGTTTTGTTTTCTCGGCAACAGTTAAAAGTTTTAGTTTTGTATTTATTACCGAGTTCATAAACTTTATTCCTTTTGGAGTAATATTTATAGGCGTAATATTATAATCGTATACTAATGCTTGCTCAAATATTGCGTTATATTCTTTCCCATCTGTAGTTAGTAATATATCTGGTATTTTAGGGTCTCTGTTTGGTTGACTTGCCCATCGTAAGCATTCGCCGACTGTATAGTATTTATTAATAATATATTTTGAATCTCTCTTTTTAATAACAATTTCACTTTTGGATTTTCTTATAATATAACTTGAACTCTTTTCAACAACAGGCGCATAATAATTTGCGATTTTAATATAACTATTTTTAGCAATTGCAGTAATACCAAGATTATTCAAGTCTTCCTTGCTAAATAAAATTTCTGTAGGGAAAAGTCCAATATAATTTTTTGAGTTTAAGAAAAAAGTAGTTAATTCTTTATTAATAATTTCAATACCTTCTTTTTCAATACCTTCAATATAACTTCTATTTTTGTGTTGTCTGTCACTTATTTTTATCCATTTTAATCCTAATGTATTTGTTAAAGCACCAAGACTTTTATTAATAAAAGGTATATAGTAGGTTGCTATATTAATATAACTATTCTTTGTAATATCTGTAATACCAAACTTTGCAAAGTCTTCCTCATTAAATAATACATAAAAAGGCACTTCGCTCTCTTCTTTTTTTAATTTATAAAAAGCATTTATTAATTTTTTATTAATAATTTCAATACCTCCATTTGGTTTCTTGACGCCTACATTTTTCCATTTCAACCCAATTTTACTAGGAACTATTTTATTTTCTTCTTTTTTCTTTGCAAATTGCAATTCTTTGTCAATAATATATTTCTCTAACTGGTCTCTTGATTGTGCAAATTTTCCTTCTTTTTTTAATATTTTTTCTATGACAGTTGAAAGCGCCAATATAATATAATATCCGCGTGAGGTTATCATGCGTGGTATTAATTTAGTATCATATTGATAACTTATACATAATAGGCGATTGTATATTGGTGAATCTATTAAGATTCGCTTAAATGTTCGAGGATTAATAATCGGTAGCGTAACCCATTTTTTACATTCTTCATATGTAAAACCGTTGAGAACATTATTATCAGTAAGAACTCTGTGTTCATTATAATCATTAAAATAAGGTTCGTCTAAATCTTTTATCGCTTTTGTTAATTCCTCTCCAATCAATAATCCCATCCCTTCAGGTAATCGTATTTTTTTAGGTTCGTCAGATATAAAAGGTACCAATTTATAATAGGAATTTATATAATCACCACTATTAGGGTCAAGTCTGCGTTCAGAGTATGTTTTTGTTCTTATATCAAATTTTATCTTCTCAACAAAATCTCGCGGTATTGTATCTTCTACAATATTCTTAAAATATTTTTGTATTTTATCATCTCCTACAAAGGAATATTTTACAGCGAAAGTAATTAATTCTTTTGTAATCTTCTTTATTAATTCGGCGTTCTTAAAATTGTTTGATTTATTAGAATATGATAGGAATCCTATCGCCAAATCTGGATTAAACTCTGTCTCAGAATCTATAAGTTGCGCATATATATTATTAATAAAATTACTAATTACACCTTCTATAGTATCATAATTATTTTCCTTTAAAATGTTTATTAAAGAAGATTCATTATGTTTTTTCCTTCGTAAATAAACATCAATTGGAACTGTTATACGAGCTTTTGCGCCTTCAGTTGCATCTTTTAAAATATTATTTACTAATTGTCCATTTATAACTTCATTTTGAAGATCAACAAGAAACTTCATAAATGCTTCAAAAATAGAATTATCAATTTCTTTTTTTGGTAGAAGTCCTTTTTTATATTGATATTCTGCTACTAATCTTTTTTCCTCATTATTTTCTAACACAATATCCCTTTGTAATCTTCTTTCAGAAGAGTTCAAACTTTTATAAGATGAAGAAGAAGATACACCGAATGTATTGTTTTGTGCTTTAGTTGCTTCTCTAGCAGCTCTGCGACTTGGTGATGTAGGCGATTCTATCTTTAATTTTTCATCAAATGACACAATATCATGTTTTAGAAAATAATCATCAGTTTCTTTAATAAACTGTAATCTTATTTTAATATTTTCAATAAGTTTATTGGCATTTCTATATAACATCTTGTCAAATTTATCATCAGGTATAGTATTTAAAATACGAGGCGTTGGCATACCATATTGAATTGTGGTATATAATAATTCGACATATATACGACTTCCTACCATTATATTATCATTAGTTTTTGTTGTTTCATTCTGTCGCGGATTTACTAAATGATTTTTTGCCCATATTTTACATTCCTTTCGTGTGAAAGGAGGAGTTATATAATCATCGTCGCCGGTCATACTAACCTTACTATTTAAAGTATATAACCGAAGAGTCTTTTTCTTCCTATATTCATTAATTTTATCTACTATTTTTTGTCTGAGTGCAGAATTATGAAAACATTTCCTTTTAACTTTATTTAAAAAAGATCTAGGGTTCTTTAATTCTTCATCGCTTAAAATATTCTTTCTGTATATGTATCTTTTATCAACACCATTTATATAAGGAGAAATACTAGGGTCTTTAATCCATAATAAACATTGGTCATCATTTAATCTTACTGGCATTTTATTTAGAATATTCTAATATATAGATATATATATATTGATATAAAAATAATAAATGGTTATTATATTTGTGTAATACAAAATATACTTACGAGTAAAAGGAAGGTTTTATAGTATCTCCATCTTCATTAATTTTGAATCCACTAAAATACATATTATATTCAAACCAATCACGTATATCTCGTAGGTCATTCATATAGTCAAAATTATATTCTGGATATATATTATTATTAAACATAGTTAATATATTTAGTATACATAATATAAAATTATATGATTCTAATATGTTGTTATAAATATCAATATAACATTTAAATATATATTTATCAGTATATTCTACTCTTATTCTATCATTTAATAATTTGATTTCTTTGATATTTCTATATTCTTTATCAGTATCATTACGTTGATTTCCATTATAATGTCTTAGACTTATGAAAATATGGGCATATTGCTCTAATATATTCTTAATATAATTGTAATTTGCAGAAGGTATCTTATCTTGTATAGGATATATTGAAAAATCTATATATTTAATACTAGAATATGTGCTATTATATTTTATCATTTTTGTTTTATTAAGTTGTAAGAAATCTGTCTTATAATCAGCATAATATGCAAAATATTTGTAATATGGGTCTCCAATATCTCTTCTACTGCATAATAAAATGCTCCATGTTGCATGATTATTATTATTATCAATATTACTTTTACCATTAATATATTCTACTAATTTGTTAAAATTATCTATTGCTTCCCTTTTATCACTTATACTGTTAAGCGAATATTGATAAACTTTCTTGTATATTATCGCATGTATATCGTCGGGTAGTTCATATAAATAATTCTTGATAAATGCGGAATACATTATATATTAATTTTAATTAATTATATTATTAATCAATATAATTTATCAATTTTTTTGATATAATAGATGCTTTTATATTTACATATATATAGAAGTATATACAAAGATAACAAATGTCTAAACAAGGGAAAGCAGATATTGTATATAAAATGTTGACAAAGCAAACAAATAAAAAAAGAACTTCTAAATCGCCTCCTATAATTGATTTAGAAAGTGCACTAAAAAAGGAACCACTAGGAGAGAATGCAATACTAAGACTTTCAATAGAAGACTATGAGTTAATGTGTAAAAATAAAAGATATAGAGAAGCGATGGCGAATGTATTAAATACTAATATAGATGATTTAACTGTATTTTGTCGAGATGTTAAAATTTTAGAGAATTATGTTGATTTATCACAAATTACAATCAAAGAAAAAAAGATTGCTAAAAAATTACCAATTAAAATCTTATTATCAGATTTACCAGATGAATCACTAAAATTAATTACAGAAAAATTCAAAACTTTACTTGAATATAAATTAAGAGATTGGTTACCAAGTAATAAATTAAGTAATGATTTTGTATCTGCTAATTTAAACTCAATTGATTTTTTGAACTTACAACAGAATAGAACATTAATAAGTAAACATATATTATCTGAGAATCCAAATGCTATTGATTTTTTAAGCTTGCCAGAAAATAAAAATTTTATAAATTATCGCTATTTATCATGTAATAAAAGTTCAAATCCAAAATTGATTGAATTATTAAAAGCTGAATTAAAAGAAAATCCAAATATTAGAAGACAAATAAATTGGGAAGAATTATCAAAAAATCCATATGCGATAGAAATATTAACTTCGCCAGAAAATTATGACTATATAAAATGGAAAAGTTTATCATGTAATACAAGTCCAGCTGCGATTAAATTTTTATTAGAGGACAAAAATATTGATTTTATAAAATGGTTTGAATTTTCTAGAAATTCTTGTAATAGCGCTATTCAATTTTTAAAAGATAATCCAGAATATATAGACTGGGAAGGTTTATCAGCAAATACAAATTCAAAAGCGATTTCATTAATTAATGAAAAAATAATAGAGGAGAATAAGTTATACAGATTATCACCTACTGAGTATGCTGAATTACGAAATAAGGTATACTGGCGCGCATTATCTGCAAATCCAAAAGCGATTGATTTGATTATAGCAAAAATAAAGGATGGAATAAGGTTAGATGATATAGATTGGGATGCTTTATCGCAAAATCCCTCTATATTTTTTACTTTTAATAAAAATATAGATGCAAAGAGCAGAATAATTGCAAGAATACTATCAAGTAGTTTGATACCATCAATATCTAGCGCAAAAACAAAAATATCAAATTTACCCGATGATTTACATGAAAAAATTGTAAAGGATTTAAAAAATATATCTAAAAATAAATTGAGAGATGGTATTCCAATTGACAAATTAAATTGGAATTATTTATCAGCTAATCCCAACGCAATTTATTTATTAAGAGAAAGAATGTATTTTGAAAAAAATTTATCAGAAGACGAGTATAAAAAATTACCATATCAAATAAATTGGGCTGCTTTGTGTACTAATAGTGACCCAGAAGCAATTATATTATTGAGTTTACCAGAAAATTACGATAAAATAGATTGGTTAAGGTTATCTAGTAATCCAAACGCAATAAAATTATTAGAAAAAAGAGTTAAATATCAATTAAGTTTAAATGCAGAACAATTACATCGTTTAAGTATACATGAGCGTGTAAATTGGCAAAAATTGTCTACAAACCCAGCTATATTTGCTCCTATGTAAACCCATATAAAAATAATTTACGTATATTATGTAAGTAAGAAATATAAAGAATGTTCCAGACTATTATGAAGTTGTATGATACCCAAACGACCGCAACTACTGTTCCTGTCAAAGGTAAGTATATCTATTTTGGTGCTTCAATCATTTATTGCGATGAGAAGAATTCTTGCATGGTATATTATCCTACATATAATAATGTGCTACCAGATACATCACCTATATCACCCGCAAATACTACTATGATTACATCAGTATCAAGTTAATATTTAACCTTTTTTAATTTTTATTATTTTTTCTTCCTGCAGATTGAAAAGTTGAACTTCTAATCTGTTTTTGTTAATAATATATGCGTTTTATTTTTATATGGGTTTACGCTTTACATTTGTTCAATCTTAAGCTTATATCTTTTTAACCTTTCTAATGTTTTATCGGCGTTGTCGTTCAATCCGAAAGGAAACTTAGGCAAGTTTAATATTGGTTTATTTTTCCGGTATGGAAAAAATCTTCTATTAATAAACAAACCTTCTGATAATTTGTCTTGTAATAATTGTAATGTATCTATTGAAAGCTTATTATATTTATTATTAGAATTAAATATAATAGGCAACTTTAAAACGTCTTCTTCAATTATTGTGAAGATTATATCTCCTAATTTAATAGCTATATATATATTTATACTCCCTATAATTTCTTTTTGTTTGTCTTCAGTTTTTACATCTTCCCACCATTCAAACTCAAGATAATTATCATAATATCTGCTACAATCTACTAATAATGGTCTAATCTCAGAAGATAAATTATAGGTGGGTTTTTTGGTAAAATGTTTAATCTTCTTACATATTTCATCTAAGTCTGCGTCTGTTAATTCAACCCTATTAAAAAAGTTAATAGGTTTCTCGCAAACGTCTATACATTTTAATATATAATTATATATACTAACAGTATCAAAACGGTAATGATATTCGTGTGTTCCATTTTTATAAATAATGTCTGATGCGTATTTCCGTTTTTTAGGGGTCATCTCTTCGAATGCTTCTTGTGTGTAAGGGTCTATGTCATTCTTATAATAACCTTCAATTTCTTTATAACTGCTACTATTACTGTTATTACCGTTAATACCATTATTATCACGTTTATTATTCTTCTTATCGCTAATTGTAGTGAATGCCTTCAAATTACCAGAATATTCACTATGATGTATTTTACCTACACTTCCAAAACTCTTTGCTTTTCTGTTCGATACATGTAATAATGGCTCATCTTTTTTAAGCCTTTTATAAGCATTCAGAGACAATAATTCCTTGCGTTGTTTAGGCGAATATTTACCTTCATATATGCGTTCATATACATCTTTATTAAATATATATTTTTTCATTTTTTTATCATCATGATCTTTCATATTTTCTTCAAATTCTTTTAATTTCTTTTTGTTTGATAAATTGTTTTCATAAAATTCTATTAGTTTATTTTCATTTGATGAGTTTGCTTTAATTGCGTTTTGTAAACGTATTTTATACATTTGTAATTCTCTTGGAAGTTGTTGTTTTACAGGTATCTGTGGTTCAATCCCTTTATCTATATTATAGGAATCTTTAATAGGTTTGTAGATGGTGTTTTTTTTATTATCCATATATAATTTTAAAATGGTATTATATATTGATAACAAGGTTTCAAAAACATTACTTGATGGTGATTCATCTTCCATATATTCTTCATCTCCCATATAATTCATTATTTTATTTGAAATATCAATATATTCTATTCTGGTGATGTTTTTTTTATGCTTTGTCAATACATCTACTAAATATTCTTTTAGTATAATCCTATCATTCTTCTTCTCGGGATTTTCAATATACTCAAGAAAGTAATCGAATGGAACCTTGCTAAATATTTCTTTACAATATTTCATTATATCCATATTAAATTTTATTTTGTCAATCACATCGCTTGTTATTTTTGTTTCTCGTTGTTCTCGCATATATCCCAATATATTTTCAATATCAATACATAGTTTCATTATCAGATTGTGTATAGAAAGTTCACTTTTACTCGTATTTAATAAATAATTTTTGTAGAAATTAAATACATAAAGAAACTCATTCGTATAATGAAAGTCTATATAGGTTTCTCCCTCATTATATTCGAATTGCGAAGTATTATATACTGCAAGATCTATATATATACTTAGTTCGCTTTGAAATGTAGGGTCATATTGGGATGTTTTTGATTTAATAAAATATACTATAAAAAGATAGTCATAGTATATTTGATATTTACTATCTTTGCTTCTATCTGTAAATACGCAAGTATGTTCGATTGGCAAACTTTCTTTTAGTTTATAACAATCTTCGATAGACAATCTCTTGCTTGATGATGATTTCCTTTTTGTTTTAGTATTCAAAATATTGTCAATCAACCCATCCATAATTTGTTTATATATACGCACATATTCACCATTAGGATTAAAAGAAATAGAGATTTCTTCATTTGTATATGGATTAATTTTTGGATGTTTTTTCCATTTATTGGCATAATAAATAATAATATCTAAGGGCTTTGGTAATTTTTCTAATCTTATTCTTTCAAAATTAACAGCACACCATTTATATAAAACAGCATATGATATATCTCTATATAAATATATATATCCCCAAAAAGGGCTTATGATATATGGTTCGCCGTCAACATTTTCTTTAACTTCAACGGTATCTAACCATTTGCCTATACGTTTCTTGTTTTCGGTTGACAATCCATCTAATAATTCTGACTGTTCTGTTATATTTAAAGTTAAATAATTATCATGTTTTCCTTTTGTCATGATTGGTTTATCTTTTTTAGATAAGGCGGTCTTTAACATATTTGACTTAAATTATACAATCTATATTTAGAATAGAAAAAAAGGATACCAATTATTATAATAAGTTATTTAGGAACAAATATAGCGACAGTTGATGATAACCCTATCCAACTAATTCGATATTGGTTGTATTTTATAATTAGTAAAACTCTCTGTAGTCACACTTTTATCTGTTGTATCTTTTATAGTATTTTTTGTATTTTAAATTATACTAAATAAATATGTTATAATTTTATTTTTTTTATTAAAAAATTGATTAAAAATTTTAAATAAATTAATAGAGACATATACAGATTTGTTGCAACCCAAGCAGATAAATCGAGTATATATATAGCGAATCGCGAACAAGCGAATTTCAAACAAGCAAAGCGAACACTTGAAGATGAACAGCACTATCAACACTAGTCACAAGAGCGCCTATCACACCGTGGCAAACGCCGAATTCACAGGATTTTATGACAGAATGGTTTATAATTTCACTAACAACCCAGGAGATAACCGTATTGGTTCTATTAGTGGATATCATCTATTCATTAGATATGGAGACAAGGTCTATATGGAAGTTAAAGGTGTTGGTGAGATTGTGATTTCATTTGCGGAACTTTCGCATAATAAGTATTGGAAATATTATTACTACCTATCACTTCTCTTGACTAATGACAAGCATATGTTATTTCAACACCTCCACGGGTATAGTAGCGACTATGAATTTAACTATCATATATATGACGAAGAGCGGTTCTGGGCGATTGATACTGCTTTCATAGAAACAAGTATGAATACAAGAGGTGCAAAGGTAGTCAATAACGAAGCTCTCTGTTATTACAAAATAAATCCTTATAACATGGTGAATATGGAATATTCTTCACAAGAAGAAGTGAATACTTTTCAAAGGATCTACATGACAAGAAATGAAATCAAAAACAAGGTATTTGATAAAATATGTGTTATATACAATAAACTTATTAATGATTACCACACAAGCACAATCAATAAAGAACTTGATGAGATTAATAATGTAATTGATGAACTCTCTGTATTCTTTGAAAATAAAAAAGATGTCGTTAATCTTCTTGTTACAATTAATGACAAATATATTATGAATGAAGATATAATAAGGATGATAATGAACAATTATCTATATTAAATTAGGAAAATATAAATACTTAGATACTTAAAGTTTAGATTAGAATTTAGATTAGAATTTAGAATTATATATATCTATTTTTTATATTAGTAAATAAAAATAGATTGTATTTTTTTAATATATAAACATGTTTTCAATATCATAATTCATAATATGAACAGTATTATAACTACAGATGACTATTTTTCTCAGCATACCTTTGCAAATGTGGAATTTACAGGTGTTTTTGAAAGAATAAGAATTAGGACAGTAAATAATGAGGCGTTTTACAATATTCATCTTTTTATTAAATATGGAGACAAGGTCTATATGGAGAATTATAATATTGGACAAATTGTGATTTCATTTGCAGAACTTCAAAAAAATAAATATTGGAAACATTATTATGACTTATCGCTTATTCTTACAAATAACAAACATCAAGTTATAAAGGATATTAAATATAACAGTAATTTTAGTTATGGACCTTTTGAAGGATACCCAATATACTACCAAGAAACAAGGTTATGGTGGATTGACACAGCTATTATTGATGGTAGCATAGAAAGTTATGCAGATCATGAAATAACAAGAAATATAGAAAATTATGGACATTTATGTTATTACAAGATTAATCCCTATGATTTAGAGAATATGGAATACACCTCGCTAGAATATTTAAATATTTTTATGCACGATTATATGACCAAGAGAAGCGAAACCCTTTACAATCTATTTGAAAAAAATAGTGTAGTTCACAAAGAACTTGTTATTAGTTATAATATAAGTCTGATTGAAAAAGAACTAGAGGAATTGTATGTAATGTTTGAGGATAAAAAGAATGTCATTAATCTTTTAACATTTTATGATAAGAAAGATATTAATTATGATGTATTAATGATGATTTATAATAATCTTGTAAGTGCAGAAGGAAATAAAAAATATTTGCAGTATATTAATATAGCAAACACTTATAAAAATAAATTAGAGATTTTTACACAGATAATGACTGTGTAATCCTGAAGGATACAATATATCTAACAAGTATATATATTAAGGTATATAATATGTAATATTTTTTTATATTTATTATTAAAAATTGATTAACCTTTTTAAATAAATGAGCAGAAAGAGATATACAGAACTGTGCTTACAAAGCGACCCCTAAAAACATTCAAAATCACTTTACCTAGTAAAATGAACAGTTCTATCAACGCAAGCAGTAAGAATGCTTATCATACCTTTGCAAACGTAGAATTCACAGGCGTATTTGACAGGATAGTTAATAATGATCTTACTTATATATGCTATTATCACCTTTTCATTAAATACAGTGACAAGGTCTATTTAGAAGTTAAAGATGTTGGTGAGATTGTAATTTCATATGCAGAACTACAGCATAATATGTATTGGAAATATTATTATGATCTATCGCTTCTGCTAACAAATAACAAGAATATTGTTAGTCAGGACCTTAAATATAGTAGTGAATATAACGATTATCAGTTGTATGAAGAACCAAGGTTCTGGTCGATTGATACTGCTTCTATTGAGAATGATATTCTCTTCAATCAGTTGAAAGTAATCAGTTATGATGATAACTGCTATTACAAGATTAACCCATATGATCTGGTGAATATGGAATACACCTCTCCTGAAGATTTAAATAATTTTAAAACAATTTATATGATGAAATATGAATTTGAAAATAATACGTTTGAAAATATGTGGGTCAATTACTACAACCTCGTAGTTGAGTATAAAGCGAGTTTAATGGAAAAAGAAATTGAAGAACTTACTGTAAATATTGAAAAACTGTAAGAATATTAAATATACATCCAATAGTTAAAAATATATATATAATTTTTATAATCTATTTATTGTGGTTTATTCCAAAACTTTGATTGCGGTTTGTAATCTATTTTTATTGGGTATGGAATTTTCCCATTATTGAAGTTATAGTTCCCTTGAAAAATGTGTACGCATAAATTCCATAATGTTACATATAACCCTTTCTTATCAGTATAAATCATACTTCCCTTACGCAGAGGATTTCTAACACGCTTTTTATTGTCAACCCCATCTCTTTTAATTTCATCTAACCATTCCATAAATACTTCGCGATTATTGTAAATTTTTTTGTATAATTCGTATTTCCCCCGACTATTTTTTTTCCTAATTTTTGCCATTCTCATAATTTCCTTTTGTATATCTTCAGGTAAGTTATGAAGACGGTTAGTATCTTTTCCGGCAACATATGCTGCAAATGCTGTTGCAGCACTTGGCGATGCTGCTCTTGTTGCAGCTCCTGGTGATACTGCTCTTGGTGATGCTCCTGGTGATACTGCTCTTGTCGCTACTCTTGGTGATGCTCTTGGTAATGCTCTTGGTGATATTCCTGCAGCTTTTGATGATGAACTGGATGATGATTTACTTGGTTTACTTGGTGATAATTTCGTTTTTGGCATTATATCTAATATAATAAAAGAAAAAAATGATTAAATATGCTTAAATAAATAATAAGAACAGGTCAAATTGCAAAATACGATGAACGGTGCTATTAGTCATAACAATAGCTTATACGAATATCACATTATCACAAATGCGGAGTTCACAGGTGTTCTTGATAAGTATAGAATCTTAGATTATACTCGAGAATATGTTAGTTATGTATATGATTATCACATATTTATTAAATATGGAGAGAAAGTCTACATGGAAGTTAATGGTATTGGTGATATTGTTATTTCATATGCAGAACTGCAAAAAAACAAGTATTGGAAACATTATTATGACCTATCACTTCTTCTAACAAACAATAAGCATTTGGTTATCAAAGATCTTGAATATAATAGCAGTTATTGCGACCCTTATATATACAAAGAAAAAAGGTATTGGTCTATTAATACAGAGTATATTGATGGAAGTTATGATGCCAAAACAAAAAAAATTGTTGAGAATGAGTATAACTGCTATTACAGGATTAACCCTTATGATTTAGAAAATATGAAATATTCTTCACAAAGAAATTTGAGTATTTTCAAAAATATTTATATGAAAAGATTTGAGATTAGAGATAAAATTTTTGATGAAAAGAGTATTTATTACTATAATTTAGTATTAGAATATTGCTTGAGTTTTATGGAAAAAGAACTTGATGAGCTTTCAGTAATCTTTGAAGATAAAAAGAATGTCATAAATCTCGCTGTATTTAATGATAAAGATGGTATGAATAATGACTTACTAATGATTATTTATAATCATCTTATTAGCACAGATAGAAGCAAAATATATGCACCATATATAATAAAATCAGAAAACTGCAATAATAGGTTAGAACTAGTTGCGCAGATATTATCTGCTTAAATGTGATTGGGAGGTTATATAAGTATATATTAGTTTAATAATAATTTATCACTAGCAAATACCACATTATTGCATATCATTATCAATTTAATAATTTATTTTTTTTAGTATTTTTTTTAGTATTTTTTTTAGTATTTTTTTTATTATTTTTTCTTCCTGCAGATTGATAAGTTGAACTCTTAATATCTTTTATAAGATTAGAAAATTTGTCTCCAGTATTGTTTTCATTAATAAATTGAAGTAAAATTTTTTTAAACAATTTATATGAATTAGTATAATCAGTATTAACATCGCAATTTATATACATATTTAGCAATTTAACAATTGGCACAGAACATTGGCGAGTCCAACTACAAAAAGTAATAGCAGCTTTTATGTATTGTTTAATTTTATTTAAGAATTCAGAAACATCTTTAAATTTAATACTTTTATTTATTGGAATCCAGTCAGGTATTATAAGAATTTTAATATAATAATAACCATCATCTTTTTTAATATATTCAAATTTTTCATTAAAATGTGTTAATAACTCTTTCAATATTTTATTTAACTCGATAGTATCTTTTGATGTGGTATCTTTTGATGTGGTATCTTCTGTGGTAGTATCTATATCTATTTCCGTTTTAATTCTGAGGATTGTAAGAAGATTAATATGAGCATCTATTGCATTTAATAAATTTAATCCTCCTTTATTATCATCCGTATTTTTAGTTTCTGAATGTTCAGTCAAACCTTTAAAAATTTCAACAAATATGGTAGCATTATCATTAACCAGATTTTGAACAATAAATAAAATATCCTTTTCCTCTGTTACATTAGTAGGGAGTTTTGGGGGAGATATAGAAGAAGGAGGAGATATAGGAGGGGATATAGGAGAAGGAGGAGATTTAGAGCTGGATGTATTTTTTGAATTATTGTAAAAGTGACTACTTATCCATTGATGTATTAACTCTGAACGTTTTTTTCCACCACCATATTTATTTGTTTTTACAACTTTTTTTTTAGATAAATTTTTGTTTTTAGTATTCATATTCTATATTATAGTTTATAAAAATTTTTTTATTTGTTGCACCTTTTATAGTCTTTCATTATATTTAATATAATGAAAGAAAAAAATTAATTATATTATTATATTATTATATTTTTTATTTAATCTATTCATATATTATTTAAAAATTGATTTAGTTTATATTATTTAACTAAAATAATTAAAATGGATAATAAACTTGTAAAAGATGTCCTTGTAAAAAAAATAAATATTCCTAAACCTATTTTAAAGTGGGTTGGCGGGAAGACCCAAATAATAGACAAACTTATTGTTGATTTTCCTATTGAAATCAACAATTATCGCGAAGCATTTTTAGGTGGCGGAAGTGTTTTATTAGCATTTTTATCTTATGTAAAAAGTGACATTATAAAAATAAATGGAAATATATATGCTTATGATTTAAACGAACCATTAATTTATATTTACAAAAATATTCAAACACAGCATAATAAATTATATGATATACTAAAAAACATTATTACTGATTTTAAAGAATGCGGAAATGGAGAAATAAATAGAACGCCGGAAAATATAGAAGAAGCAAAAATTGCAAAAGAAAATTATTATTATTGGATAAGAAGCGAATATAATAAATTATGCTTAACCGATAAAAAAAGTATATTAGGGTCTGCTATGTTAATATTCTTAAATAAAACTTGTTTTAGAGGTATATTTAGGGTAGGTCCAAATGGTTTTAATGTTCCATATGGACACTATAGCAATCCTGAAATTATAAATAAAGAACATCTAGATAATATACATAATTTAATACAAAATGTACTATTTGAATGCTGTGATTTTAATACATCGCTAGCGTTAGCGAATATAGAGCAAGGTGATTTTGCATATCTTGACCCCCCTTATGCGCCAGAAACAAATACTTCTTTTGTAGGGTATACAGAAAAAGGATTTGATATAGAAAATCATAAAAAATTATTTAATTTAATACACAATTTAACAGACGCGAAACAGAAAATAATGTTAAGTAATGCTGATGTTAGTTTAGTTCGCGAAAATTTTAAAGAAAAATACAGCACATCAACTATTTTATGCAAAAGGTCAATTAATTCTAAAAATCCCGAGTCTAAGGCGAAAGAAGTTATTATAAAGAATTATTAAACCATGTATCAATTGTTTCAAAATAGTTATCATCATCACCAAATAAAACATCTATATTATTTTCTTGGAATATTGTATTTAATATTATATATTTATTATCATTTGAAATCAGTTTCTTTTTCAGAAACTCACTCACGCAAAATCCGTAATACACTTCAAACTTACCATCCAAAACTAACTCATATTCTCTTTTTAGTGAAGGACCAGACCATAATTTAGTTTCTACAGAACCCTCCACGTTTTGCTCTTTTTTTTCTAAAATTTTTATAACTTTTCTACCACTTGTATACTCTATAATATATGCTTCGTCTGGGCATCTAAACATATCAATATTGTATTTATATTTCATATAAGTTTTAAGACCATTCTGTAATACGAATACGACAGTTTTGTCTTCAAACGTTTTTGATAAATAATAGTCATTTGCTTTTTTCTTTTTTGCATAACTATTTTTGACGTATCCAATTTCTACTAATCTTTCCTGATTATTAGTTTTATCTTCAAACTTTTTTCCATAAAAGTTTGTATTTGCTCCACCTGCACCGGTGCCTTTATTGTTGATTACCTGATTGTTTTCTTCGACAGCGTTCATTTCACTACTAATATTTATATAATATTTTAATTATTAAACATTCATTTTTTTAATTATTATTTGTATAATAGAACATATTGTATCTTTCTTTTACTCTAATTATCTAAGAGGTGTTGTTAATATAATATTATAATATTATAATATTATAATTTTGTTTTTATTTATATAAGAAAGATAAAAAATGAGTATACCTCAAAAACCAAAAAGACCGACGTTTAGTAATACACCCCAAGAAGGATCAGAAGTAGCCGAAATGACTAGTAGCATCCCAGCACCACCTGGAACGCCCCCGCGCTCACGTGGGCGTTCTCCTGCACTCCATGCTCCAAACACCCCCCCTACATCCCCGACAGCAACAGTCCATAGAAATACTCGCTCTGCACAGCAAGCACTTCCTGGCAGAATCCCAGTAAATGCAGAACCAGTAGCTTCTTTATTAGATACCAGCAAAAAATTAGGACCAATAATTAGATTAATAGAATATGAAAATATTATGAAGAGATTGGATAAAATTAACTGCTCTATACAAAAATTAGAATTAAATATGAAATTAGTAAAAGATGAAGATATAAATGCTGATGAATATACGAATTTAGAAAAAATATGTACTAACGGTGATCTCTATACTGTAGATGAAGATACTATAAATGTTAAATCAGACATTAGCAATTTTATTAAAGAGATTAAAGAAAAAAAATATATGAATAAAATTTCTTCTTTATTGAAATTTTTAAGTTTTATTTTCCCTTCACTATCTATAGTAAACACAGGTCTTTTAAAACAAGTAAAATTATTGGATATTGCTCCAAAAAAACTAAAAATAGCAGCACGTATTTGTGATGGAGTTATATCAAGTATAATAGGATTACTTGATAATAGTGATAATGCGGAAAGTGCTATTGATTTCATAATTAAAGGGGATGATGTTGGAGTTGTTGAAAAAATAGGTACTAGTATTAGTAGTATTAGTAGTAGTATTAGTAGTATTAGTAATACTATAAGTATAAAAGCTATAGGAACTATAAAAAATATAGATGCTATTTCTGTATTTTCTTCAAAAAATAAGGCACCGTTGAAGACATTATTTGTATTTTTATCCTTATTATCTACATTTATATTATGTAGGGTTCTTCTTGATGATACAAGCATAGAAGAATCACAAGAATATTTTAAAGAATTTATAAGTGTAGCCTCTACAAATATTACATTAATAACTAATGGACGGAGGGGAGGTGGTAAAAGAAGTTATTCTAAAACCATAAAATTTAAAACAGCTAAACCAACAAAAACCTCAAAAGTTTCACCAAAGAAAAAGAAATAGGTTTATTTTTTAATATTAAATATGTTCTTATTTTTGATAATTTATTTAAAAATTGATAAAATAAACTTTAAATAAAAATTAAAGTAAGACATCTTTAGAATAAGAGATATTGCAACCATACAAGCAACTCAAGATGAGCAACACTTCCTGCACTAACCATACAATTGCAAATACTGAATGCACAGGCGTGTTTTGTCAGCGAATATATGAAACGCAACCCTATCATAATGCGCCTAATTATATGTCGTGTAGTGGCGACTATCACCTATTTGCCAAACAGGGAGACAAGGTATATATAGAGGTTAGAAATGCTGGCGAGATTGTGATTTCGTTTGCTGAACTACAAAAAAACAAGTATTTGAAATACTACTATGACTTGTCGCTTCTTCTTTCAAATGACAAGCATAGACTGATAAAGAACGAGGAATTCAACAAGGACTATGACCAGATATATGGATATACAGCAGGTAGGGTATATAAAGGAGATAGGGTGTGGTCTTTAGAAACAGCATATATAGACCAAAGCGACATGAAAAACTTCAAGATAATCCCATGCGGGAATGTCTGCTATTACAAAATCAACCCATTTGACTTGGAGAGTATGGAATACTCTACGTCACAAGAACTGGAACGCTTCGAACTAGGCTATATGAATGGTCTTGAAAGGGTGAAGTGGTTTTCGCATAGGTCGGTGATATACGAGAAAATCGCATTTGAATTTCAACTAAATAAGATGGAAAAAGAGCTTGAAGAACTTTAGGCGTTTTAAAGATAAAAAGGAGATGAATGTAATATTTATGTGTTATTTATTTTTTATATTTATTAGTAAACAATTTATATACTAAGAACAAAAGAGACACATAGATATTGGTTATAATATTTATATATATGTTATAATTTCCAAAATTAAAACTAAATACATAATATAAATGGACGTAATATATAAACAAAAAAAAATGAAGTTGTCATAAATCTAATTGAAAAAATAAATTATACTATTACAAAAATTAAAACTAAATTATTTATAGCGACAGCAGCATATGATAAATATTATAAACGATATTATATAATAACTCTAACATTATTTATACTTTCATCCGTTGTTACATTTATAGAAGCGCTGCGATTAATTATTATGGAATATGTAAATAAGGATGAACAGTTATTGATTAATGTTAATTTGCTTACTACACTTATAAATGTATTAGTACTTTTTTTTGGTATTATTATCACAATATTAAGTAGTTATATTCGTTTCAAAAATTATAGAGAAATACTTGAAGAATTACGCGAAAAACAAAATATAATGATAGAATATATTGATAAATACAAGAAACAAAAAAATAATTTAGAATATATATATCAAATAAAAGAAGATGATATAAGGTTTGAAGAAATAGAAAAAATTAAAAATGATATAGAGGAATATGATACTAAAATAGAATCTACAAATATTCAAGAATATATCACAACTAAAGATATAATAAGATTTAATAATTATAAAGGAGATTTTGATCTAAAAATAATTGAAATTAAATTAAAATATAAAAAAGAATCTAAAATTATTGAAGAAAAATATGAAGAAAAACCCAATATTATGAATTTGCAAAAAGATAATAAACCATACATTATTGTTCAATCACATTATGAACCGAAACAATTTATTCAACCTAATCATTTTATTCAACCTATTTATCAACCTATTCAATATATTCAACCTCAACCTATTAATCAATCTATTAATCAACCTATTCAATCTATTCAATCTATTCAATCTAAAAATAATATTAAATCTAATAAACCATTAGATCTGTCGAGGTCAACAAATAAATTTTATAATTTATCATAAAAATTAACTTGAAAATACAGAGTGTTCTCTGTTGGAAATGATATAAACATTAAACACATATATTTAACTTAACCATTATAACTTACTTAATAAATGAACGGTACAATCACAACAGATAGCAACGAAATTACTAATCATACCTTTACAAATGTGGAGTTTTCTGCTTTTTTTAACAGTATTTTTAATTTGGAAGTATCATCTTCTTTGGCGATGTTTCATGAATACTATTTTTTTATTAAATACGGAGAGAAGGTATATATAGAATGGAAGTATTTTAGTAATCATAAAGTAAAGACAATGGTTATTTCATTCGAAGAACTTCAAAAAAACACATATTTTAAATATCACTATGACCTATCTCTTATGTTATCAAACAACAAGCACCTCGTAATTCAAAAGTCTAAATACAAAGATGTTTCACCTCGTATATACAACGAGGATAGGTTCTGGAAGATTGATACAGCGACTATAAATAGTATAGTGTGGAATAATAATTGTTATGATGTAAAGAATGAAGAAGATTTATGCTATGTAAATATTAATCCTTATGATTTGGAAAATATGGAATATACTCCACAAGAACAAGTGCCTAAATGTTCTTCTGTTATAGACCTATATCCTGGGATTATAGATAAAATAAAAAACTGTAAAAACAAAAACATAAATAGATTAGAATTGAACGCATAGATATTAGAAGTATAAAATGATATAATGATATAAACAACAAATGCATATATAATAAAATGAATAGAACTACCACAACAGATAGCAACGAAATTACTCATCATAACTTTACAAATGTGGAGTTCACAGGAGTTGTGATTAAATGGGAATTACAAAGTCATGGAGGACAATTAGGAGGATATATGTCCGATTATCATCTCTTTATTAAATACGGAGACAAGGTCTATGTTGATGCTTTTATGGTTGGGGAAGTTGTGATTTCATTTGACGAACTTCAAAAAAACGAATATTTGAAACATTATTATGACCTATCGCTTATGTTCTCAAAGAATAAGAACATCGTATTTCAAAAGCCTAAATATACAAATGTCGAACCCTATATATACAGAGAGGACCGGTTCTGGGGGTTTGATAGTGCCTATATAGATGCACCTTATAAAGATAGAACGAAGAGTTTGGAACACACACATAATGTGGTGGATAATGATGACTCTTATTATTATAAGATTAATCCTTATGATTTGGAAAATATGGAATATTCTTCACAAGAAGTTTTAGATGACTTTCACAAAAAGAATACGGTAAGGAAAACTGATATATTTTGGGGAGGTGCGTTTAGTTATACTGCCTGTATATATCTTAAATTAGCATTTGATTACTACTTAAACCGTAAGGAAACAGAATATGACTATTTAATAGCCGACTATTACATTCAAATAATAGAAAGGGATATACGCAAGGTATTCTTTGAGGATAAAAAGAATGTTATCAATCTTACTACTTTGATTGAAAAAAAAGGTATAAAAGGGGATATATTAAAGAAACTCCATAATTATATTGATAGTGCGATAAAGCGATATTCAGAAATTATTGATTCAGGAATTATTTATACAATTGAAGACTGTAAAAGCAAATTAGAAAAGAACATCCAAATATTAGAAACTTAAAATGTCTTGCATTAAATATGTTATAATATATTTTTTAATGTTTAAAAATTGATTAATATCTTTAAATTTAAAAACAAGAGATATACTAATTTGCGAAGTTAAAACGAAGTTAAATTGAGTATATATATAGCGAACCGACAAGCGAACGCGATGAGCAACACCGTAGCAAATGTCAAATGTACTGGCGTATTTTGTCAGGAAATATATGTTGCGTATGCTTATTATTATAATGAACCTGAAGCTATGACGTATCGTATTGGAATAGCAGGTGACTATCATCTCTTTATCCGTCGCGGAGACAAGGTATATATGGAGGTGAAGAAAGTAGGTGAGATTGTGATGTCATTTGCCGAACTTCAAAAAAACAAATATTGGAAATATTACTATGACATGTCTCTTATGCTCGCAATTGATAAAGAGATAAAAAATGAGGCATTTAACAATTTTTATGACGAGGCATATGATGATGAAGATAACGATGAAGAAGCATATGAATATACGGGAAATAGAGATAGAGTGTGGTCTTTGGATACGGCATATATTGATTTAGATATTGACCAAAACAGCATTAAAGAGAGTTATAAGATAATCCCAAGTGGGAATGTATGCTATTACAGAATAAACCCCACAGACTTGGAGAAGATGGAATACGCATCACCACAAGAAATAGACATCTTCGAACGAACGTATATATGCCGAAACGAGATAAGGTTTGGATATTTTCGAAATAGGAATGGTATTTACAAGAACCTCGCAATTGAATATAAAGTGTCTAAGATGGAAAAGGAACTTGAAGAACTTTCGGCATTCTTTGAAAATATGAAGAATGTCATTACTCTTGTAGATGTTATACAAGAGAAGTACATGATAAATAGCGACGTACTAAATATTATCTATAATATTCTTCTTCGTTGATCTGAAGTAGCAAATGGAACATGTTTAACTAATCCCATACTACTTAAAGGAATGTGTATATATTTTTTATATCAGGTGCGTGAAGTTATTTATTTACTTTTGCGTTCTTAACTAAGATACACCTACCAGTCGCAGGGTTACGCACCTTGCCATCTAGACAATCCTTAGGCAATTTCTTGACATTTGATTTATCCTTCGCTTTTGCGTTCTTAACTAAGATACACCTACCAGTCACAGGGTTACGCACCTTGCCATCTAGACAATCCTTAGGCAATTTCTTGACAAATTTTTTTGTAAATACATAATATTCAGTATATTTAGGAATTTTTTTGTCAATTATAAATGATAATTGATTAATATGTAATTTTGAAAAAATAAAACCATTAAAGGAATTAATTGTAAAATATTCATTATTTTTATATTCATCAAGAACTGGAAATAAAACTCTTCCATTTAATTTTAGTTTTTCGAATGAATTATCAAGAATTTTTGTTATTATTTTTGCATCATAATGACTTGTATATATAGGACAAAATATACCCCATATATACATTAAACTATTATTAGTAATATTATCCCAATTATCTTCTGGGCATAAAGGATCTATATACTTAATATTATCACCAATCTTATCGCCTATTATTCCATCTTGTATATAATATAATGGTGGATGTTTTGAATTACTACAATGACATACAATTGCAAATTCTGATTTTTTTAACTTAATATTTCCTTTATATTGTTTCTTAGTCTTCGACATAGTGTCTTTTTCTATAATATAAGACATATTATATAAATAATGTAAATAGATTATGGATAAATATGTCCTATATTTATTTTTTTAATGTAAAAATTGATTGTGATATTTTAAATAATAAATCAGATATATACTTTGATTTGCTACAGATAAATCAAATAAATATATCGAACGCGAAGCTAACAAAACCAAAGTCCCAAACACCTTCTATAATGAACGGTGTATCTCATACTTTCCCTAATATGGAGTTCTCAGGGGTTTTCGGCAGAAACTCCTATAATGCTTGTAGTTATATTCTAGGAAGACCAGAAACTATGGTGCATCGCGTTGATTATATTTGCGATTATCATCTCTTCATTCGTTGCGGTGACAAGGTATATATGGATGTTAAGAAAGTAGGCGCTATAGTGATACCATTTAGCGAATTACAAAAAAACAAGTATTGGAAGCATTACTACGACCTGTCGCTTATGCTAACGAATGACCTGCATACGGTTATTGATACAAAGGAAACTGGAGGAACTGGCGGGTCCAATAATTATTGGGCGTATGAATATAAGAGATATTGGGGAATTAATACCGCAACCATCTACGGTACACAGGAAGATACCTCAATTAAAGAGGTAGTCAATCGCGAAAATAACTGCTATTACAAAATTAACCCTTATGACTTGGAGAATATGGAATACTCTACGCCGCAAGAATTGGATGTCTTTAAAAAGATGTATATATGTAGATACGAAATCCGTAGCGGAAACTTTAATAAAAATAGTCGTTATTTATACGACTTGGCGTTTGACTATTGTGTTAGTTTGATGGAAAAAGAAGTGGAAAGATTTGAGGACAAATATAATCTCATTAATCTCGTGACGTTGAATGATAAAAAGGGGATGAATGAAGATATACTAAGGATTATCTATAATAACCTTTTAAGTAGCAGGGGAAAAAATAAGTTTGCTGATTATGTAGATGACCTCTGTAATATAAAATTGAATTACACAAATAGCGAGGCGGTCGCTATGCGAATATTATGTGATTACAGCGAGGGTTGTTAGATAAGATATATATTTATATATGTGTTATATATTTTTTATTTTAATTAAAATAATTTTTTCTTATTTGCTTTGATGCATAGCAGGATGTTTGAGAACCATAATGTCCTTTGCGACCACATAGAAAACATATGTTGCTATTAGTGGGTTTCTTTTATTCTGTTGGTTTATTTGCATTTTTACTATCACATTCCTTTACTGGTTTTTGAGAAGTCGTTGCTTCTTTGTTTGGCGGTATCTTCTTGTAACTCAATATCGTCAAATGAGACATCATAACTATTTGTGTTATTGAGATAACTATTTAGGTTGTATGAAAGGTCACTAGTTTTACCAGACAGTGTAGATTTTAGCAGATAAAATATTCTCATTATATCTTATATTATCATATTATCATTTTTTCCTTAAGTATCGTAAAATAGTTGGATAGTTTATAGTTTCTATTATTTTATTTATCTTTCCTATGTGCTTAATAGGTATTTAGATATAATTGCAATATTATACAAATCTAGAATAACACTTATCATTAATGTTAATATATCCATCCTTATCAACCTTAGCACCTTTATAATATTTACGTAATAATTTTGGCATATCAGAATATTTCCGCATATCTTTAGATTCCTGTATAGGAACATTTTTAAATAATTCATATATTTTTTGATGGTCAATTATTTTACTACTGTCTTGTTTTATTTGAGTATTTAGTTTTTTAATATCCTTAATGCTAAGAATACCGCCGGTTACGGCCCCGCTTTTATCGTCATGTAAAATTAAACCATTTAGAACTGGTTTTTGATATAATTTGGAATTGTGTAAATTAATATGGTCATCGCTTAATACTACTCTAATTATATCTATAAACGATTGAACCCCTGATGTATTTGTATAATTCTTATAAACTGATGCTCTTTTTATTAGAATTGTTGATAGGTTATTAATCATATTATTTAATTCTAATGATTCTTTAGATGCAATGTCTAAGTTCCCTTTCTTGTCAAAATCAGTATCTTTCATTTTTCCACTTAATGTTTCGTTTATAAATATTAAATAATGTTCTTTTGTTGCCTTGATAATTTCTATTAATTTATCAATTCTATTATTACACCATTTAAAATGTTTTTTCAAATCATCGTCGCTTGCATCTTTGTATTTAGTAAATAAATGCTTCCAATTTCTAATATATTGAATATGTTCTCCAACCTCCGCAAATTTATTAAATAATGGATTAATAATACCATTGCAATATAGACCAGCATCCCGAAAACATTCAATCTTGTCAGCATATAAACCATCTCTAAATTCATCTAGAATAATCAACTCTCTATTTTCACTTTTAACGCTGTCAAATTTGAATATACAATCAATTAAGAAATTATTAACATTATATTTATATTGGTCGGAAGTATTATTTTTATAATCATCAAATAATATACCTGTTGATATAGCGTTATTAATGAATGGAGAATGGATAAATATATAATCCATGCATGGTATTCCAAGAGATTTATAGCATTCCATTATAAAATGCTGATGTATACTATATTTAATATCTTCAAAACTGCCTAATATTAATGGTAATGCGCGCTCTACATATAATTGGTATTCTTGCCCTAAACTAAAATATATGAATGTTTCCTTTAATTTTGTTGAAGACAAAGATAGATTATTTATTTTTTTATTATTTAAATTATCGCGCCTTATTTTATATACTTCTAAATCTTCATTACCTAATTCTTTATTTGTTTTCCAAAATTTACTTAACATAAATGCACATTCAGGTGTTTTATTGTTTGCTTTTATTCGATAACTAACATATTTATTATTATCAGCAGAGGTAGGTTTATTTATATCTAATAATTTATTATATAATTTATTATTAGTCTCTATAGATGGTGTTCTAAACAATTTACATAAAACAACACATAACCTGTCAAAATTAAATTCGTAAACAACTCTAATTCTTGAATAAGGCAGAAGTAGATATTGCATTAAAGGGTCATTTAAATTTATATATCCATGTGTACTATCTACTTCTATTATATAAATTATCCCAACATTATTTACTGCAATCCCTGAATAATGTGTTGCAGTATACATATTTAAAGTTGTTGACAAAAACCCAAGTATTTCAATATCTTCATTCCATTTTCCGCCTATATTGTGTAACTTATTTTTTGCTCCATGATATAAATATATTTTTTTATTATTATATTCTTTCTCGGTTTTCATTGTTTTGCTTTTGTATATTCCAATAGTATTTTTAACCCTTTCCCGCATTTCGTCTACTAGAAAGTCAAATTGCGGTCGCTGGGAGTCTTTAAGCGAATTTATAGAAGCATATTCATTTGTGATAACTTTGTAAATTGTATTATTAAGGTCTGCACTATATGACCCTTTGCCATTATTTTTATAAAATCGTTCTATTTCTCTTTGTTCAAATTGATTTATTCCTAAAGGTTGCCATTTTTCAGAATTTGCATAATTATAAATTGAAGTCTTTTTATGATGATTTAAAGGTATCCAAGTAAATAACGGAAAAGTTCCAGTAAATTTGCTGTTGTAATATATTTTATCATATGATATCTTCCCGCGTTTATATGATTGTGTTTGAGCATTAAGAGAATATAATATATTTTTGCGTATCATATCATAGTCCCCATAATCTGTTTCATTATTACCGTATGAACTTTCATTCATATTGTTTATTACAGAGTTGAAATAGTTAAATAATTTGAAATCTGTATGTTCATTTGAAAATCCCTTTATAATTGGTAAGGTTTGTAGTTTAACATTAACCAAATCAATAATATCTGTAAAATATTTAGAAACATCATTATTATAATTACTAAATATATATTTAGGTAATACACTATTAGTTATATTGTAATTAAAAGGAAATTCTGGTTTTTTTTTGCTATTAAAGACATCTTTCGCTAATTCAAGAGATGCGGGATATGGTTTTAACGCTAAAAATTTTATATTAACCAAGTTATAATAAAGTGAAAACTCTGTTGCTTTTTTATAAAATGATGGGTTAGCATATTCAAATACATATTGTCGATTGTATAAATTGCTCATATAATATGTATCAATATGTTTGGGGTAAAGTTCCGATTTTATATTTGTTACTTGTAAATCATTCTGTTGATATATTATATTTTTTGAATTATAATTATCTATAAATATTTTTTTAACATCTACTACTCCCAAACCTAATAAATGATTATTGAATATCTCATCATTCATATATATTTGCAAAGGCATATTATCTTTAATATCAACTCTATTATATAAAATTTGAAGATGTGCATATTTTATATGTATAATAGTCATAATAGAGTTAACAACATTAGTAATATAATGATGTTTTTTTAATATTCCATTAGCATGACAATTATCTACTAATTCATCGCAACATTTATAAAAATCTTTAATAGCATTTTTAATACTCTCTTCTATCACTTCAATTTCAGTTGATTTAGTTGGGGAGGCGACAGGTTTAGCAGTCGCAGGTTTAGCAGTCGCAGTTGCAGGGGTTTTTAAACTATCATCATGCATTAAATCACTAACATTTATTAGTTCTTCAATAATATTTTTAATTTCTTTATTATTAAATGAATAATAACATTTTGTCAAAAAACTTTGAAGAATAGGACTATCAATTCCAATATTTTTTTTTGTTATCGGATTAACAAAATTCAAGCTCTTTAATTCTGCAGGTGTCTTGGCAGATTCTATTCTCTTTTTTATATATTCTACAAATTGAAGACATGAATTTTCTGTTAGTTTATCTGCATTTTTATTAATATTCTTTACGCTGATTGATTTAAATTTAATGTGTTTTTTAGAATTAGTAGCAGCTCCTGGCGAAGAATTACTGGAAACCTTTGGAGGACTTTTGGGTTTATTAGTAGCAGCTCCCGGCGAAGAATTACTGGAAACCTTTGGAGGACTTTTGCCAAGTTTTCTAACATCAAATAAATATTCTTTATCTATAAATTTTTTGATGTGTTCCTTATATGATAGTTTTAAAAGGCCCTTATCGGGTCCTGCCATAACAATATTATCGCCCCAAACATAATAACATTTTGACAAAAAACTAATACTAATATCACCCGCCTTATGTATAAAGTTCCAGTCTAATGGATTAACCCAAAAAATTTTATCATTATCATATAATGTAATTATTAAACTATAGCATTGAGCCTCTGTAATATCATCATATTTATCATAGAGTTCAGATAATTTAGGATTTTTAATAAGGGTTTTATAAGAAGATAATTTTATTATTTTTGCCATCCTATATTATAATATTATTATTTTAAGTTAGTTCATATAATACTATCTTATATAACCTCCTATACTTTGAATTATTAAATAAATATGTTATATTTTTTTATAATATAAGTAAAAATTGATTTAATATATAATAAAAATTATTAAAGTCATATACCTGCTGTATTTCAAAAATTTGCTGATATATCAAGTAAAACTTCCATCTTTGGTGTTCAAAGGAACACACGCACAAGACTGTAATACTGCAAATTTATCAACATAATGACTCAATATCTCTACCATTACATGGAGGATATGGAGTTTTCAGGTGTTTTTGACATAAGAGTAAATCATAAAAAGTTCTACAATAAAATTGTCTATTATAAATATTTTCTATTCATTAAATTCCGTGATTTGATTTATATTGATATTAAAAATGTAGGAGAAATTATTATTACATTTGCAGAACTTATGAAACACCCATATTTAAAGATGCATTATGAGTTATCCTTACTGCTTATAGATAACAAACATAAAGTTATTGAATCAAAAAGCATGGAATCACGTTATATCTCACCGGAAGATAGTAATTGGTTTATAGATGGTGTCCAATATGTTGAGGATTTTTCATCAAGGGTTAGAAAAGTTGAAATTAGAAAATATTGTTACTATTTCAATATTAATCCGAATGATTTGAAAAATATGAAAGTTTCAAATGATACATACATCACAGGATTTCACGAAGTCTTATATATTTGTTACGGGCGCGAACAAGGAATAATTTATAAAGAATTGTTTGTAGATTATACAAATCTAATGATTGAATACAACATTAAGTTAATTGAAGAAGATATTGAAAAAATATCCGCTAGTCAAGAAGATGATAAAAATTTCTTTAACCTTCTTGAACTTAATAAAAAAGGTATGAATGTAGATGTATTTAATATGCTATATAATCTTGTTATCAGCGCCAAAGGACAAAAGAAGTTCGCGCATTTTATAAAATTATAAAATTGTATTATATGCATTCATTACTTGTTATATAATTATTTTTTATTAAATTTGAAGCAATAATTCTTGAATGCTATCTAAATCTGTAAATGCATTTGGATAATTAGCATGGAATAATTTCATTTTTTCAGTACAATTTTTTAAATTATCCTCTAAAAAATCTTTTGTTATTTGTTCCCATTCATCAATAATTAAACAAGGAAATACATTAAATAATTTATCAAAAGCTGTTTTTGTTCTTTTAACTATTGGTATTGTATTTAAATATATTGCTTCCCAAAATCTATGACAATCCTCGCCTACTCCCTTTGGACATAAAACATAATATGATTTATGTAAAAATGCATAATTTATATTTATAGGAACTTTTCCACAAAATACTAGATTATTATTTGTTGCATAATAATCATCATTTATATTTGTTACAAAAATTTTATCTTTAGCCTATTTGTGATAATTTAAATAATAATCTATCATTTAAATTATTTTTTAATATATTGTATTGTTCCATTTATTTTTAATATACTTATAATATATATATTGTTTATATAGAAAAAATGATTACTAATTTAATTATAACAGTTTCATATAAAAGAAGAAACTATGGAACTTTCTGGATTCACTATTATGTCCAAGGATTTTAAGAATGGCAGGGCTACTTATTTCAAGAATTTGATATTCATCAAGTTTGACAATAAAGTATATATTGAAGTTTCAAATGCGGTGTCATCATCTGTAATTCTACCTTTTGATGAACTTATGAAACATGAACAGTTGAAGATTTACTATAAATTATCTCTTGTCGCTATTGGAAAACCTAATATTGACGCAGATTATTATGGGAGCAAAAACCCAGATTATGTCCCTAAAAAGCATGCAAAGGATTTTGATATATATATAGATACTATATATATTGTAGAAGATACATTAACACGCAAACAGGAAGCGATGAAAGGTAATTGTTATCAAGCAATTAACCTCAACAAATTAAAAAATATGAAAGTATCTACAGATGCAAAAATAGAGGAGTTTTTCACTAATTACAATAATAAGTATGCTTTTGAGGAAGAAAACTTTGAAGAGAGGGCAAATATTTACACAACCCTAGTGAATGCATTATAAATGTTCTGAATATTGTAAAGTATGTTAGCATAATATTTATATTTTTTATATATGAGTTGTAATTCATAATATTATATAATTCAATTGTAAATACAATATTTACATATATATATGCCCTCATATTTAGATATATTACCTGAAGATATTATAGCAAATGTATACAGAATGCTATATAAATCTATACTAAATGATATGAAAAAAGAACCTAAATATAAAAATATACTTTATTTTAATAAATTGCTTGATATAACTAAAAATCCATATATAGATAATTTAAATTGTTATGATTTTGTGGAGTTTTCTTGTATTGATAATATTGTAGAAAAATATAAAAAATATGAAATTGAATATGATGAGGATAAGTATTATAATTCATTATTATATAATTCATCGCTATATTATAAATCATATTACATAAAACCATTAGATATTGAAATAAATAAAATAGAAATATTTAATTTTTTTATATATAATTTATACAATAATGATGAGAAAGGTTTCGCTATATTCAATATTACCTATTTTGCTAATATAAATTGCGAAGGTGTTATAAAAAATGCAAATAAAAATGGGTTTATTTTAGAAAGAAATGAACCATTTAGATGTTTGGCGGAATTATTATATTATATAATAGATTTCTATGACTATATAAGGCAAATTTTATACATGAATATACAATTTATTGAGCAGATAAATGGTATATTTAACTTATCCAGAGAGAAAATAAAGGAAAAAAATAATTTGATTGATATACTAAATTTTCATAATAATCATAGATGTATAGAAGAATTAATTTATGATATCGAATATAAATGTGTAAGATTGCAATTAAATTTAATAATGTGAATTTAATTGTCTTTTGTAATATATATGTTCTAAATAAATATTAAAAATATAAAAATTGATTAATAATAATTATAAATATTATTACGCGCAACATACAAGCGCCTGTGTATCTCTTAAAAAAGAGATAATACCGATTGATTTGATTAATAAATACACCCGCAAAACAACAAATAATTAACCAACAGGATGGAAGTAAATTATGAGAATGATACTAGTTCTACTTCTGAGAATACCAACATTATTCAGCATATTTCAGATAAGTTAGAGTTTTCTTGTTATCGTTATCATCATAATAGAACCCCTTTCTATTTCTTGTTTATTAGGAAAGATAAAAATATATATATTGAATGGATTAATGAACACACAAAAAATAATAAATATGTTAATGATATTGTGATGCCATTTGATGAAATGGTGAAGAATGAATGTCTTAAAAAATATTATGAAATGTCTTTAATGTTAGCAAATAATAGCAATACCATCTATTATGATACAGAAGGTGTTAATTCAAAACAGTTAATTACAACATATGATACTGATAGTGAAGATGACGAAGATGCCGAAAAAACTCTAAATATTAGACACTGGTGTATTAGTAGTGATTTTGTTTGGAAAAATATGCGCGTTTCCAAAACAACAGATTTAAATTGTTATTATAATATTGACCCATTTACATTTGAATATAATATTAATACTGAAAAAAAAATAAACAGTTTTATGAGAGCAATTAATTCATTCGCAGAATATAATGGTATTAGTAGTATTGTAAAAAACGAAATAATAACTAATTATAATAATAAATGCATAATGCCGAGCGCGTAAGGTAATAATTAAGGTAATATATGTGTTATATATATGTATTGTTTATTGTTATTTTTTATTTTTTTTTATATTTATAGGAGATGTCTTTCAGATAATCGCAGAGGTGCATCTGATTTTAGTAATTGTAATGGTGGATTTATGATTGGTAAATCGGTTTTATTAGGTTTAATGCTATAATCATATATTTCTTTATTATCATCATAATTACCTGTTAAATTCGCATTATATACTTCATCTAATTTCGGGTCAAAATTAGAATTATTTGGATTTCCTAGTTTACTCTCATCGTTATTAATAATATCTTTATGAAAATCAACATTATCTATATTGTAAGTATAATTATTATTTATTTTTTTATATTTTTCTAGTTCGCTATATATTTTATTATGGTCATTATTAATATTGATATTATTTTTTTGTATAGCGTTATTATTTACGTTGCCTACTTTGTCTTCGCGTTTAACACTCAATTCTTGTTTTTGTTGTATATTGTAATAATATACAATTAATATTAATACAATAAAAACAAAAAATGTAAGATAATATCCTTCGTATTTCATAATAAATATTATTTCTTTTACTATATTATTATAATATTATATTAAATAATATTTAATCATCTTCAATAAACATTACTTTCTTTTTATTAGTAATTCCTTCGCTGTCGCCGTCATCGCCTCCTCCATTATAATCATCAGTAGCATAACTTTCGGCACATTCTATTTTTTCATTATCAACATAAAATGACACGTTGTATTTATTACTATTATAGAATTTCAATCTAGATGCTCCTTTCCTTTTAAATATTGAAAAATCGTCAAATATATCAATACATAATGGAGTATATTTTCGCTTTTCAGGTATTTCTCTAAGAATACGACCAATAGATTGTTGAATGTCTGAAATAGGGCTAGCAAATATTATTGTATTTAAAGAGGGAACATTAAATCCCTCAGATGCTAATTGATATGTCGCGAGAATTATTTGCTTTTCAGAAGAGATAGCAAGGTCAGATTGTTTCATACCTCCAACATAAAATCCATAACTACTGTTTGCAATATTATGTTCAATAATAAATTGCTCAATATCTTTTAATTGATTTCTACGCTCACTTAAAATAAGAACGCGTCTATCTGGTTCTTTACTTAAAATATCTTTTAATACGAAAATTATATATTCAGTCCTTGGTCTAAACGTGCATATATTATTAATCATTCCCGCACCATTCTCTTTCCCATTCCACATAAGTTTTACTGTTGAATAATCAATATGTGTCACAAAATATTTATGAACCTGAACAATAACATCGCATAACTCTTTATTTTTTAAAGTATATACAGATTTCCCTATATAATATTCAAATACACGACGCATCCCATCCTTTCTATTTAAAGTTGCTGATAATCCAAGAATAATTGGATTGTTTAATTTTTGGAATGCTTTGCAAAATACTTGCGCGCCTGTATGATGAACTTCGTCAATAATTACAAATCCAATATCATCAAATATTCCAATATCATAGTCGCGCATAGCAAGAGATTGTAGAGAGGCAATTATAAAATCTTTTCCTATGACATCTACTTTTTTTTGCTTAATTATCCCGACTTTTGCATCTGGGGCAAATAATTTAACGGTGTCTATAAATTGCTGGTTTAAAAAATCTTTATGACTTATAAACATAGTTTTTTTTTTCAATTGACATGCAATATATAGACTCATTATTGTTTTACCAAATCCACATGGAACAGATATAATACCGCCCATTTTTAGAGGGTCTCTTGCCGCTTTTAAAAAGTTGTTTATTGGTTCTTGTTGAGTTTCTCGAAGATTTCCAATAAAATTTATATTAATATCTTTGCCACTTGTTAATTTACATAAGGATGGAGCGCCATACTTTTGAAACCCATAATATCTTGGAATATATATTCTTTTTTCATTTTCGCTATATAATTGAAAAGTCAAATCTTCCTTAGATGATTTATTTTTTGAATTTCCAATATCAAAATTAACTTTTGGAGTCATCGTTAAATCCTTTCTTATACTTTCCAATTTATATTCATCTAATTCAGATTTTAAAATTCCATAACCATTCTTAGATAAGATTGAATACATTAATAACAAATATTAATACAAACACTTAACATATATATATATGTGTCATTTTTTTATATGGATTATATAGATAGATAAGCATTAAAAAATAATTATTATGATTATTGTTAATTCGTTTAGAGGGTTGGCATTAATATTATTAGTTACTATATTGATTATTAAAGAAATACCTTTTAAAAATCTTTTCAAAGATTTAATGATACAATTCTATATGGCTTTAACCTGTATCTTAATTCTATTGTTAGTTGATAATATATTTGGATTTATATTATCAATTTGTTTATTAACACTATATTTTAGAATATATACAAATGAACTTAATCTTATAAATAATAATAATAATTCATACAAAGTAAATGATGCTAATGCATATGCAGAAACTGTAACAGATAAATGTATAATGAATATGGAACAAGTTAATAGTGAAAAAAAATTACCGGTTGAAGTAAATAATAACGATACAAATTGTTTAGTCCCGTATATAACCGAAGAAAACCTTTTAGCTGCGCAATCTAATATTGTTAACCCAGAAGGATATAATAAAGAATATTATGGTGTTGATAAAGGAATATATAAAGAAGATGTATATGGGTCTCAAGGATTAGATAATAAAAATATACATATACGAGGTTATGATATTCATAATTCATATTTAGGAACAATGCAATATGATATAATATAATATATTATGATATATATTATAAATAAAAAATATAAGTTATTATTAAGAGATTATTAAAATATGATTGAAAATTTTGTTTCAAACACAGAAAACGACCAAATTGTAGAAAAAATATTTACTCTTCTTGGGTACTCTATGATTTCATTATTAGTATGCGGGACATTATTATGGGCTTATTATATTTCTGATAAAAATCAACATTTTTTTATATCAATATTTTCACTATTTATGTTATTTTATGCTTTAATTATTGTTGCTGTTGTTGTAATTAATAAAAATAGTTATGATGCATTATCTTACATGTTATTATTTGGTATTACAATTTTTGTAATATTTTTAACATTTTTTGTAAGCGTATTTTTCCTTTTAAAATATTTTAACATGTTCTCGTCATCATATCAGAGTATGAAGCAGAATGCTAATAATGTTGATGTTAATAATATGAATTATTATAGAAGATCATCATAAATTATAATATAGTTATTATATATATTCAAAGAAAGATAACACATATATAATTGCAAATAATGATAATGATTTTATATATATATCAAAATTATTTAGATTATCCTGCAAATAATCAGGCATTTTTTCATAAGCAATATTAATAATTCCTGAATTATATATTATTAAAGATATTATAACTAATATCAAACTTTTTTTTGCTACTTCTGTATCTAAATATGACGAATAATCAGATTTATTTAAATTATTCTTATAATTTGAATGTTGTTGCTGATATTGCTGATTGTGATATTGCTGTTGCGGTGGCATCATCGTTGGTTGTTGTTGATGCATATGTTGTGATGGAGACGCATGTTGTTTAGATATCATTAATTCTTCCTGAAACTCATTTAGGACATCTTGGACGAGTGGGTCATTAATATCATTAGTCTCTGATATATTTGTTTGTTGAGTTTTCAAAGGTAATGTATTAATAGGTGTTGACATTATTATAATTCTATCTAATGATATATAATATTTTCAATATAAATTATATTACGCAAATATATGTAGAATTGTAAATAAAAAAGATAATATAATTAGAGCGTCATATGAAAAGTAAATTTAAAATAACAGATTTTTCACCTCCGCCTCCCCCTAAGATGAAAAAAAATAATAGATTTACAACCAATAAATTATTGCAATTACAAAAAAAGAAAAAGGAAAAAGCAGAAATATTGCAAAATATGAAAAAAAAAAGAGGATTTGCTACAGCAAATCTTTCACCTCAACCAATAATGCGAAAGAAGATTAAAAACAATATAATGGTTGCTCGTAATTCACCTCCTAAACCATCTCGTAATTCACCTCCTAAACCACCCCGTAATTCACCTCCTAAACCAGCTCGTAATTCACCTCCTAAAAAAACTAAGACAAAATTTACAATTGAAGATATCCCTTCACCTCCTAAAAGAACTAAGACAAAATTTACAATTGAAGATATTCCTTTGTCGCCTAAACAACAACGTAATTCTCCTATATCTAGCATGTCTACATCGCTATCGCCATCAAGTCTGTCTACTATGTGTTGCTCTTGTAACAATACGAGGTCCGCACAGACGAGTGCAACATGCGTATGGTGCCAACTTTATTACCATCTAGAAAAGTGCGTCTCTCAGAATGCCAAAGAACGAAACAAACATAAATGATAATAAATTATATAATATTAAATAGATGAAAATATTTTTTCAAAAAAACCAGGGATACTTATAATATTATCAGGTGTCTTATTAATATCATAAGGTTTTAGTGGTTTATCTATAGCTTTACAGTTTACGGGATAAGATTTATACTTATAACATGTATCTTCAAGATTAAATATATTTTCTTCTATTTCTTTAATATCCGGCGCTGAATATAATACGCAATTATCCTTGCATATACGTCTAAATAATAATGCTAGCGCAAGACCAAATAATGCACTTACAATTATTTGCCCTGTGTTATCATAAAATAATCTGTCAATAGTAACTCTTAACCCCGTTATTTCTTTTGCTGTTCCTTTTTTACTCATTAGTATATATCTATTCTAATCTATAAAAATTTAAAAAAATAAGAATATTATTAAATTATAGGTTGTGTAACTGATGCTTTGCTACACTTAACCTCTTCTACATTATATTTATAGCATTGCTTATTATGGTTCATATATACTATTTTATTTGCATTATAAGGCGTTGGGTATTTAATAACACTTCTAATTGGTGGCGATGAAATATATACATATATAATTCCTAATATAAATGCAAACACAAAACTAAACCAATTTATTTTAAATATTTTATTATCTTTGATATCTTTAACCATTAATATCTCCTATTTAATTATCTATTTTATATTTTTCATTTAGGTTTATAATTAACATCTTTGATACATCTATTTGTTTTTTTATTTAATATTTTGCCCTCCGGACATTCCTTTTCTTTGTCTTTATCTATTGCTACAACTTTCTTTGCTTTAACTGTTTTAACTTCTTTAACTTTATTTGCAGGGTCTTTTACGCATTTTTTAGTTTTTGGATTTAAAATTTTACCTGCTGGGCATACATTTGTATCAACTTTGTTATCAGATGGAGGGACAATTACGCGTTCATTCAAATTTATATATTCATATGTATATATATCTGGGACTTCCTTTAAAACTGTATATTTATAATCTAAATAATCATATAATGATGATAATGTTTTAGTTTTTTTAAAAATATTATATAGTTCCGCTTTTTTTTCTAAAAATAAATTATAATTATTATTATTTATTTCCCTTGCAAACTTATAATCATCATCATATTTTAATTTTTTTTGCAGTATTATATTTTTTTCATTATCTTTATTTTTAAAATATTCGTTAATCTGCTTTTTAATTGCATCTAATTTTTGCATATTAGCGTTATTTAAAGGATCCTTATTTTTGTTATAAATATTTTTATCAAATATATTAATATTTAGAATGTTTTTTTCAATATCTTTTAATATCTCCATTTACTAATATTAAGGATATAAATAAAACATTAATGTAATAAAATGTCCTCAAACATACTTTTATAAAATGATTGAAGACTTTCTTCTGGTTTTAACTGTTCTTCATAAATACTTCTAGGTATATATTTAACAATAACCTTGTCTTTTTTACATACAGATTTATTTGCGTAGTATCCTTGAATAATCAATATTGACCCTATAAATAGTAAAAATATTGCGATTGCTTTCATTACTTAATATTAAGAAATAAGAAAAAATTATAGAAATTATTGAATACCAAGTTTTTGAGCACTCCAAGTATCAACTTGTTCAATACTTTGCTTAATTTCGGACATTTCGATTGATTCAGGTGCGATTGATAGGTCTGTTTCAGTCGATGGGTCTGACGAAGGAGGAACTTCGTCAACAATTGTTTCAGTATCCTTATTATTATTAAATAACGTGGTCTTTCTATTTTCAAAAACCACATCTTTGTCATTCATATTCTTCTTATATTCTTTCATCAAAGTATTTAGTTGCGTTTCCGCATATTCTTGATTTTCTAAAGATTCTGGGTTAGGTGACCAAGGACACCAGCACCCAACTTGCGCAATATAAATATTAAATTTGTCATCAATTCTCTTGATAAATTCACTACGATTTTTTGCTTCTTCTAGAGAATCAAAAACACCTCTGACTTTGATACCTCTAATCGATGTCATAAAATTGTTATCTCGATGGAATGATGATTCTAGGTCGTGATTATTAATAGATTTATAGAATGCATATTGTTCGCTCATATCTTTAGGATTAAAAATATATGAATTATTCTCTTTAATAGAATCTACAAAGTCTTTTGAATCGCTATATTTTGATTGAATACCATCCAAAAGAGTTGTCATATCATTACTAAACTTAGTAATAAACTGATTAAACATATATGCTTCCTTATTTACTAAAACATCTTCAGGGCTTAAAAAAGAAAGAAGAACATAGTTCTGTCCTCTGATAGGTTTATCTTCGTCAAGATAATCCATTTCTTTTACGCTAGTTACATTAGTTACGCTAGTTACATTAGTGTTTTCTACTTCTGACATTTCAATATCTTTTCTAATAATATAATATATTATAAATCTTATATATTTTTTATTATAATTGTATAGCATATTTGAAAGATGATTGCTCTGTATTTATAAAAAATACTTTAACAATTTACAAAAATATTTTATATTATTATAATAGTATATAATAGTATAATTAGTATAACAAATGGAATATTCTGTAGATTTTTGGGATGTTGTCATTAGACTTCTTAAATATGCATTTGAAGGTCTTATAGTTGCTTTTGTAGCACTTATATTACCTAATAATAAATTAGATTGGAGTGAAATATTGATGCTTGCTTTAACCGCCGCTTGCACTTTCTCTGTTCTTGACTTATTATCTCCTACTGTTTCATCAGGAGCAAGACAAGGCGTCGGGTTAGGCGCAGGTTTTAGAATGGTTGGCTTTCCTAATGGATTTTAGTAAGTAATAATTAGTAACTATTATAATGATGGTATTATTTCATAATTAAGTTCTAAGCATATTTTTTTCCATATCTGGTCTTGAACATATAGTTTCTCCCTACTTTTTAATAGAGGGAAATATTTAAGATATTCATGTAAACCTAATATTTGGAAAAATTTATACAATACATAACTATATGATAAAAAGTTTTTTCTATCTTTTGGACAATGCTTCAAAAATGGCGCTTGAATATTTCTAAACATGTTACATAATTTATCTTCAAGTTCTTGACTAAATTGCGGTGTAGGTATTCCATTAATTCTATTAATAATATAATTAATATGTTCATAATATTTATTTATTCTCAAACGTTTGAGTATATCTCTCATTTTATTATAAGTAATTGTTTTAGTATCAACAATTTTTTCTTTCTTTATTTCGGTTAAAATCTTTTCAAATATTTCATCTGGAATATCTGTGCTTTCTTTACCTTGCACTTGATTACACCATTCTCTAAAATGATTAATACGCTTATAACTAAAATGTGAAGTATCCTTTGTATTCTGTTTTAATATTGGTCTGTTTTGCTCTACAAGAAGTAATTCTTGATAACCGCATTTATCACAAATAATTATAGCATCATGTTGTAAGCATGTCATTTGATTTTTACAATTTTTACATATTTCTATATCTTCCTCTTCAACATTTCTAACATATTTTTTATTTATAATAGACATGTATTTATCAACAAGAGAACTTTTATCTATAATATTATCTTTTGCATTATTTGAATATTCATAATTATTATTGTTATTATTATTGTTATTATTATTGTTATTATTGTTATTGTTATTGTTATTATTTTGCTTATTATCGCTAATTAAACAACTTTCTGTATTTAAATTATTAAGAGCATCTAATACATTTATTGTTGTTGCGGAGACCGATGAACGTTTTTTCTTTGAATCATTCTTATATATCTTAGGTTGCCTACTTAATAATTCACTCGAAGATATACATACACCATTTGATATAGATGCATGCGTATTACTTATATTTGACTGCTTTTCTACAGTATCGTAATATTGAAATAATATATAACTTGTATTATTATAATATTCTATTTCACTATATGTTTCTAATTCTTTAATATTATTCTTAAGTTCAATAATTTTCTCTCTTATAATAATATTGCTACTCCATAAATTATTTATATACTCCTTATCACGTATATTTTTAGACATTTCAATATTTTCAATAATAAGGTTTGACTGTATTTCAAAATCACCCAATAATATCTTATAGATTTCCTTGTCCTTATTTGTTAGTTCAAATTTTTTAATAATATTATTATGCATAGCATCTAATGTAAAAACATCATTATTGTCAGAATTATATTTTTTTTTTGATGATTTTTCTTTGAACATCTTTATAATAGAATTATTAATATTAATTTTTATATAATAAATATATAATACATACATTTAATTGATATTTTTTTCTCCTCTAATAGTATAAAGAATATAGCGTAAATGGGTGGTGGTCTTCTTCAATTAGTAGCATATGGAGCACAGGATGTTTATTTAACTGGTAATCCTCAAATTACCTTCTTCAAGG
>Ga0114978_10000077_pt1 | contig 75396 bp, 66 predicted proteins | sample S_140212_EF_Meta_FD_87027 | JGI IMG/M metagenome (GOLD analysis project Ga0114978, IMG submission 87027) | Freshwater microbial communities from Lake Simoncouche, Canada to study carbon cycling - S_140212_EF_MetaG | ecosystem: Environmental > Aquatic > Freshwater > Lake | place: Lake...
CCTGATGACAATAGCGAGTGTGAACCACCTGATCCCTTCCCGAACTCAGCAGTGAAACCGCTCAGCGCCAATGGTAGTGTGGGGTCTCCCCATGTGAGAGTAGGACATTGTCAGGCATCTATTTAAACCTCGGCGCACAGCGCTCAGGCAATAAACAAAAATCCTCCACCCCAATCGGGTTGGGGGATTTTTTTTGGGCCGATTTAACCCTTCTGTAACCCATTATCCATGACCAGGCTTATAGAACCACTACACACATTTATTGCAGCATGTCGGTAAATTGTAATGATGGACACAGGTGCCGAAGAATCTTATGCTCTATAGACATAATTATTAAATCTAACATTTAGTAGAAAAAATATTTTCATTCTGGTTTTTGATTTAATTTTATTGTTTACCAACAGCACATTTGTGTTTGGTATAAGAAACAAAACTTACAAGAGACCAGTATCCGTTTTTAAGGTACTTTATAAACTCTGACCACTTTCAGCTTTGTGAGAACTAGGATATGCCTCGAATTAAATTTAAACTTCTGCTTGCTCTCACTCTTGTTGCACCTGTACTAGTATGTGCACAAACAGCTGCTGAGCGTCGCTTGCAAATGGGAAATACGATCATGCAGCATCCCGGGATGTTGGGGGCCTTGGCACCAGAAAATCTGCGGAAGGAACGACCTGCCCCCCCTTTCGACCTCACTGGCACCTGGTTTGTCGATTTGAGCAAAGGTTTCGTTAATTTCATGTTCGGACCTGAATATCCTGAATTTATTGGTCAGGCTAAACTAGATTTTGAAGAAGGCCAAAAAGCACGCGCTGATCGTCGCCCATATCGTGATGCTATAGGACAATGTTTTCCAGCAGGTATTCCTATGATCATGACCCGAGTCTGGCCAATTGCGATGGTGCAGTTACCTACTGTGGTCTACATGATTTCCAATTTTAATGATAGTTTCCGTCAGGTTTTCCTTGATGGTAGAGATTATTCCGATCCTGACCAAGTTATATATACCTATAACGGCGAATCACTGGGACATTGGGAGGGGGATACACTTGTCGTTGATACACGTTACATAGAAACCTATAACCATTTCATTGATACAGGTATCCCAATTTCAGAAGAATTTCGTGTACAGGAAAGAATACGTCTGGTCGAAGCAGGAGAGGCATTGGAAATTGAATATATTATGACCGATCCTGTGAATTGGATAGGAGAATGGCGCAACACCAAACTATGGCTGCGTGTTGATAATACGGATATCGGAGAAGTGGAATGTTTGCCTGATCTAAACGACAATCTACCGAGCACGCAGGCTGGGCAAACTGGTTTACAGCGTTAAAAAATAACTACATTTTTATATAAATATTTATTTAGATAATCACAATAGAGTAACCAATGCGTACAAATAACTTCAAAAGATGCTTGATTAACATATTTGCTTTCACCAGTTTGCTAAGTTTTCCGGTATGGGCTCACCATTCCACTGCTGCATTCGATAATGAAAAAGTAATAAAAATTGAAGGGACAATTACCCAATTTCGTTGGACCAATCCCCATGCATCTATTAAATTAGATGGCAATGCTAGCACTGGGCCCGATGGTATATGGACAGTTGAAATGACTGCGCCCAATTCATTGATGCAACAAGGCTGGAAACGCACTTCTCTAAAAGTAGGTGATAGAGTTGTAATGTTTGTAAATCCACTGAAGAATGCAATCACACTCAACGATGGCAGTCAGGGTGGCCTTTATGTGGGAGTTGTATTAGCCGATGGTTCTATCTTGGGTCAGGCCGATGGCGCTGGTGCTGGTACAGCCAATTAACACCTTTTAATATATTTACCCTAATTCTTTCTATATCAGCAATTAACATATTGTGATTCAGTAGCCGGAACAAAAGAAAATGCACCATCATTTATATAATAAAAAGAATTCATTTCTGATGGTTGGCGTGCTGACTGGCATCCTGATATCAGCTTCTTTGCCAACACAAGCGCAGCAAATTTTGCCTGATTGGTCCGGCGTATGGGCGATGACAGGGGGTACGATATTTGATGCCGCAACCAAGATTGGGACGGGCGGAGCTACTTCTCCAGGAGTGAGGGAAAATCCACCCTATAACGCCGAATACGAAGCCAAATATGCAGCCAATCTCGCGTTGCGTGATAAAGGGATTCTGCCCGACCCCAATTCGTTGTGCGGTATCCCGACCGGTTTTCCACGCATTATAAATTTGCCGGATGTCTATGAATTTGTCGCACGACCCGAGCAAGTTTGGATATTGGCTGAAAATGGCCCGAATATTATGCGTATCTACACGGATGGTAGGGAGCATCCAGCATCTGCCGATCTGTGGCCTACACATACAGGCGATTCAGTTGGGCATTGGGAAGGTGACACTTTACTATTTGATACGCTCAGTTTGCATAGTTCAGAAAGTGGGCATACCTTGCTTGACCGAACCGGGCTTATTCTCAGTGATGCTGCACAAGCAAGCAGTCGAATGTATATAAATGCCGATGGCAAAATGGAAATACAAATGACCATCAATGATGAGAAAGCGCTGACTGGACCCTGGGTTGTAACAAAACAATTTAATCGTCTGCAAGCAGGTTCTCGTGTCTACGACTATGCCTGCAATGAGAATAACCGTAACCCCGTCGATCTTGAGTCCGGCTGGACTTTCACTATCGGCCCGGATGGTAAGATCATGGATCAGCCATTGGCAAAGTAATTCATTACTATTCTATTCACATAAGCAGGATTCACTATGAAATTCCCATCCTCAGCAATTGTCGTTTCAGCGGTTGCCTTACTGGTGGCCCCGGTGTATGCACACCATTCTGATGCGATGTTCGAAAGAGAAAAAATATTGGAGCTCACCGGCACAATCGAAGAATTTCAATTTACCAATCCGCATACATGGATACAGCTTAATGTCTTGGATGATAAGGGATCAACTGTGGAATGGAGTCTGGAATGGGGCAGTCCTAATCAACTGGGGCGGCAGGGAGTGAGGCCAGCCACTTTTCCGGCTGGAGAAAAAGTTACAATTAGAACTAACCCCATGCGTGATGGAACTCCTGGTGGTGCATTTATAGGAGCCAAATTCTCGGATGGTAAAACAATAGGGCGTTGGGAATAAAAAATTCTTTAATTCAAGTGTATTAAATGAGGGGAATCATGAATTTTACAAAAAAAAATAATCCTGTCTTGCTACGCCGGTTACTTGCAACAGCTATCATCACAGGGTTGCAATCTATTAATGCTGCTGCTATTGCGGCGGATTCAACAGAAGTAGCAGCGCCGCGCACACCCACTCCCAGACTTTCTGATGGCACAGTGGATTTGGGCGGCAATGGAATCTGGGATTTACCTTACATCACCAACGTGGCTTCAACCCTTGAGGGGTTTGCTGATGGGGTGCGCCCACCTTTCCAAGCATGGTCCAAAGCTATGTGGGATTACAATCGATCGAACCAGGTGAAATACGATCCCGAAGGGTTTTGTCTGCCCCCTGGTGGCCCTCGTTCTATGGGTACACCGTATCCCGCAGAAATCATCCAGACACAAGATCGAATTATGATTATCTTCGAAGGAGGTGGTCATGTTTGGCGTGAGATACATATGGACGGTCGCGAACATCCACCACTGAACGAATTGAATCCAACTTATTTCGGTCATTCAGTAGGACATTGGGAAGGTGATACTCTAGTTATAGACACCATTGGTTACAACGAAAAAACGTGGATCGATTATAACGGTCATATGCACACAGAGCAGCTACACACTGTTGAATACATAACCCGACCATTCAAGGAAGTAATGCATTATCAGTCAGTGATTGATGACCCGGGTGCATATACGGCGCCATGGACTGTGCAATGGGATATAGGTTGGACAGACGGTCAAGAATTACAGGATTATGTGTGCCAGGAAAACAATAAATTCCTGCTCGACATGGTTGATGATTTGGGCCAACCTTTCTTCGAAAAGTCCACCGGCCTCTGATATTAAGATATGCTTTGATGCGAAAAACTTGATGTCTCAGGTTTTTTTTAAAATCTAAACTTAAAAAACGCCGACATCAGTCGGCGTTTTTAGTTAACACGGGCAAATAACCTGACCTAAATGCTACTTCATGCGGAGAACTACAATGTCATCATTACGGCTGGGGTCTGTCGCTGCTCTGATCTCCCCTACCTGTTCAGCGCTAACTGAAGGAGCGTTATTTCCCCAGGAGCTGCGTGCAAAAGTCAACGCCTCTGCAATTTGTTGATCAGACAGAAGAAGCCTGAAATAAGGCATGTCATTTATATCCGGGCCGCCTTTTTCAGCATTCACTCGCAAAGAGCCATTCAAAGTAATGTTTATCAAAGAGCTGGGGTCAGGATCCATAATTACTGGATTTCCAGATAATGGCGGTTGATAAGGGTAGTAGCCGCCGCCACTAGTTACATGGCAACTTGAGCAGTATTCGTAATAGACCTGTGCGCCTGGCGTGCTGAAATTCAGGCTCAGCAGTTGTTTGGTTGCAGTATCAGTATAATTGTAGGGCTGGGCATTTATCTCATTGACTGCTGGCAGCGATTTCAAATATTCAGCCATGGATTGCTGATCACTAACACTCATATGTTGAGTGGAATTGTTGACGACTTCTACCATTGTGCCGAATGCAGTACCAAAGCGGTTATGGCCGGTTTGCAAAAACTCCACAATGTCATTTGTTTCCCAACGTCCTAGGCCTGAGTTGACGTCGCCATTTAGGCTGGAGGCAGTCCAGTGGTCCAGTGGCGCACCAGAAAGGAAAGCGTTGCTACCCTCATCTAGCCCTTTCTCCTGTAGTATCAAGCCGCGAGGGGTGTGGCAAGCACCACAGTGACCTAGACCCTGAACGAGGTAAGCACCCCTGTTCCACTGATCGGATTGGTTGTTATTCGGTATGTACGGATCATTATCCATGGTCACCACATTCCATATTGCCAATGGCCAGCGAGGGCTTAACAAACCGGTAATTTCTGAAGGAATATTCGCCTGGGTTACTGCTGTTACTTCTTCCATTAAAAAAGAAAAAAGTGCTCGCATGTCCTGTCCAGAGATCTTTGCATAAGAGGGATAAGGCATCGCAGGATAGAGGCGGTGACCATCACGTGCCACTCCGGTGCGCATTACCCTATCAAATTCATCGAAGGTGTACTGGCCAATACCGGTTTCTGAATCTGGAGTGATGTTAGTTGCATAAATGTTGCCAAGCATAGGGACTGCCATTTTCAAGCCGCCAGCCAGTGGTGCGCCCTCGGCAGTAGAATGACAGGCAACACAGTTGCCAAGGCGGGCTACATATTCTCCATGCGAGAGCCCCGCAGCCGCTGCTTGGGCCATGCTGTCGGTTGCATAATTACTAGCAGTAGTGATGGCTTCTGAACCACAACCGGCTAACAAGACTAATGAAAAAAAGCTGCATGTCAGGTTTCTGGATGACATGGTTTCCCCCTATTTTATTGTTAATAATTCTGCGAATGGATTCCTGTGCTTGCGGTACAGCGACAAGCTCTTTTAAGAGTATCATTATGACAAGCAGTTTCCTATCCGTTTGCGAATGTTATCAATATACAAGATGCATCTGCATTTGGGGATATGCAAATTCAATTGTGGACAGCATGAAATCGATCCCAGCAAGTTAAGCCCAATATTTAGCATGGTTTGATTAGTGTAAAAAGAAGGTCTTCACCTGTTTCGGGTAGCAGCAAATTTAGCAAGCTATCTGTGTTTCTGTTGGCGTTTATCCTGCACTTTACTATACCGATTTCGCCCAAAGTGGAATTTTCTCTTACGGCGGTGTAAAAGATTCTTTAAAGCTCCCCCTTTTTATTTGATTCAGGGTTTCCCTACTGAACAAATATTCCTGCATGCCCCCTTCTTTTGTCATTTTATTCAGGATATTTATCAATAATTCAACGACCTGATTCTGCTGGGTTGTAATGAGTTATTTGCTCCGGACAAAGTTACTTAATTTCGGTCATGTGAAAAGCAAGTAGCCTTGGACAATTGCCGAGTTAAAATGTAGTACTAAAATTACAGTTACATCAGGTGTAATCAATGATAAAAATCCTTCTAACACGGAAGTGGCCTGAATCTGTCGTTCAGTCATTACAGTCTAAGTATGCAGTCACTTGTCACAATGCGCCGCTTGCTAAAATGGAGTGGCAAGACGCATTGGAATCCTTTGATGCCATTTGTCCCTGCGTAACTGATCAAGTCACCGCCGATTTGTTTGCCGGGATAAAAATAAAAACGCGAATATTGGCAAATTATGGTGTTGGATATAATCATATTGATCTGGTTGCAACTAAAGCGCATGGCCTTTCCGTAACAAATACGCCAGACGTGTTGACTGATGCAACCGCAGATCTAGCTATGACATTGCTATTGATGCTTGGTCGAAGGGCAGGGGAGGGAGAAAGGCAAGTGCGTTCCGGGTTGTGGTCAGGTTGGTATCCAACTCACATGATGGGAACAATGATTACAGGTGCTAGTCTGGGCATCATTGGGATGGGGCGTATTGGGCAGGCAATGGCAAACAAGGCCCATTACGGATTTGGTATGAAAATTCTGTATCACAATAAAAACCCGATAAAACAGGAATCGGTTGTAGGCGTGAGGGCGGAATACTGTGCTGATTTAGCAAATTTATTGGGTCGTGCTGATTTTGTTTCAATACATTGCCCGGGTAATGCAAACACGCGGCATTTGATAAATGCACAGAGGCTGGCGCAAATGCAGCCCCATGCTTTTCTTATCAATACCTCTCGGGGTGATGTTGTTGATGAGGTTGCATTAATTCAGGCATTACAGACCGGACGTATTGCTGGCGCGGGACTTGATGTGTTCGAGCACGAGCCTGCGGTCCCCGCAGCACTCAAACAACTAGAAAGTGTTGTGCTCTTGCCACATCTGGGAAGTGCTACCCTTCAATCCAGAGAGGCTATGGGTATTAGGGTTATGCAAAACCTAGAAGCATTTTTCTCAGGCAAAAAATTGCCTGATTTAGTTCTTTAAATGTGTATCGTGCGTCTTGGGTAATACCGTGAGCACCAGCATAGGCAGTTGTTGTGGGTCCAATCTTTGGAGCATGAAGCCAAGTTTGCAGGCAAGATTTTAGGTCAACTCAGTTCTCTGGATGCACAGGCTTATCCTGTTTTGGGTGTTCCCATGAAACCAGAGCTAGTGTGAGATTTGGACTTTAAACAATATATACAACATTAGTAAACTTAAAGGCATTTATGGATATAGCTTCCTATATTGATTCCACCCCGATCAGTCGTCTGCAATATCTCGTCATTGTATTGTGTGGTCTGGTTGTGCTGTTCGATGGTCTTGATACTCAGGTGATTGGCTATCTGGGTCCAGCCCTCAGTGCAGAATGGAATATTCCACGCGCTCAGCTAGGTCCAGTTTTTTCGGCTTCCCAGGTAGGACTAGTGGTTGGCCTATTGGTTATTGGTCTTCTCTCCGACCGCATTGGCCGTCGCATAAGTATCATCGTTTCAGTAGCCCTGTTCGCATTTTTTACCCTGCTCACCGCTTTTGCGCAGGGTATTAACGACTTGATGATTTATCGATTATTAGCAGGTATTGGCTTGGGTGGCGCGATGCCAAATGCTTTGGCCCTTACCGGTGAGTATTGTCCGAAACGTTTACGTGCCACTCTGGTCATTATCATGTTCTGTGGGTTTTCCCTTGGGTCCATTCTGGGCGGAGTAATAGCAGCGACCATGCTTGATACTTTCGGTTGGCGCGCAGTATTTTTGGTTGGAGCAATTTTACCAATGTTGCTTTTGCCGGTGTTGCTTATGAAATTGCCTGAGTCTTTGCAGTTTTTAATGCTGGATCATCCCCAAAAAGCTGAGCGTATAAAAAAGGCTAAACTTATTCTGAATAGTATAAATGAGCAGTTGGCAGCTAAAGTTTCTCTGCAAGTTTTGGCGCAGCCTAGCGCAAAAGTCCCTATAACTGACCTTTTTACCCAAAACCGAACCAAAGGTACCATCATGCTATGGCTAGTTTTTTTCATGAATCTGATGGTGTTTTATTTTCTGCAAAGCTGGTTACCAACTTTGTTTACTGATTCCGGACTCAGTCAACAGAGCGCAGTTTTGATGTCTACATTGATTTCTGTTGGTGGAATTGTGGCGGGAATTCTTTCTGGCCCTCTCATGGATCGATACAACGCTTACAAAGTATTGGCAATACTTTATCTGGGAGGCACTGTGTTCGTAGCCAGCATCGGCCTTGCCGCTCCCGCTATGTTGGCTATCATTACATTTGGTGCCGGCTTCTGCGTCAGTGGTGCACAAAAAAGTGTAAATGCACTCGCCGTGATTTTTTACCCAACTCACGTACGTTCTACCGGTGTTGGCTGGGCATTAGGTATTGGTCGTTTTGGTTCCATCCTTGGGCCGGTTTTGGCGGGCTGGTTTTTAAGTTGGGGGTGGACTACAGCCAGTTTGTTGCAGTTAGCTGCTATTCCGATGCTGTTAGCAGCCGCGCTGATTTATGTGATGGGTGTCACTTACGGTGGGAGCTCTGAAGGTGGCAGGTTATGACAGCAGATAATAACAAGAACATATGGCCTAATGTTGATACCACACGTATTCCCTATCGATTAATTCACGATGATGATATTTATCGGCAGGAACAGGCGCGAATTTTCCAGGGTCCAGCCTGGCACTACTTGTGTTTGTCAGTCGAAGTGCCCGAGGCGGGGTGTTTCATTACTACTTTTATTGGTGAAACTCCCATCATTGTCAGTTGCGATGACAAGGGTGAACTACACGGTTTGATTAATCGCTGCAAACACAAAGGTGCATTAGTCGCAGTGGAGAGTAGTGGTCGAGCTAGTACCTTACGCTGTCTATATCACGGTTGGAGTTATCACCTCAACGGTGACTTGAGGATGGTGCCGTTTGAAAAAGGCATTGAGGGTAAAGGTGGCATGCCGGCAGGGTTCAACAAGGCAGAACATGGGTTAACACGCATTCAAATACAATCTTATGCGGGCGTAGTGTTTGGCACCCTGGGCACTGATGTTGAAAATCTGGAGACTTACCTCGGACCCGAGATGCGTGCGCAATTCAATCGGGTGTTTCACAAGCCAGTAGTTGTGCTTGGTTACTATCATCAAGTGATGCACAGTAACTGGAAGCTGTACATGGAAAATGCGCGGGATGCCTACCACGCTACCATCCTTCACGCCTTTTATGCCTCATTCAAACTCAATCGTCTTACGATGGGTGGTGGACTCGTGGTGAATCACTCAGGATGGAACACGATGAATTATTCCATTGGCGCCAGTGTTCAAGACGGATATTACGACACCAATGAATTACGTTCAGTCATGGCAGATGTCGGACTAGCAGATCCCACATTGTTAAATCATAGGCTAGAATTTTCCGACGGTATCACGATAGCCATTCAGTCCATTTTTCCGACTTGTGTGCATCAGCAGATATACAACACGCTTGCCATGCGGCAGGTGGTTCCGTTAGGGCTAAACAAGACTGAATTGCATTGGACATTTTTTGGGTATGCAGACGATGATCCCCAATTACGTCAGTTACGGCTGCAACAAGCCAACCTTATTGGACCTGCAGGTTATGTCTCTATGGAAGATGGTGTGATTGGAGACTATGTACAAAGGGGAACAGCCGGTGACGGCGTGAACAAGTCGGCCATGTTGCAAATGGGTGGCAGCAGTGTCGAGTCAGTAACCGACAGTCGGGCAAATGAAACTACTGTGCGTGGATTCTGGCAGGGTTATCGCACTTTGATGGGGCAGTAAAACGATGGGAGCTGGCTAGTAATATGAGATATCCATGAGTGAATTAATCTTTGAAAGAAAGATCCAGCAGTTGCATAACCGGTATGTTCGTATCATTGATGATGACCAGTTGGAGCAATGGCCAGAATTGTTTTTGGCAGATGCTGAATATCAGGTCACTACCCGCGAAAATCATACTCGTGACTTGCCATTAGCACTGATGTCCTGCAAGGGCAGAGGCATGATGCTTGATCGGATAACCGGGCTCCGTAAGATCAATGTATATGAGCCGCATCGCTATAATCATCAAATCAGTGGGTTGGAAATATCAGTACAGCCCGCTGGCAGCTACCACTGTGTATCAAATTTCCTGGTTGTACGCATCATGCACACAGGAGCGAGCATGGTATTTGCTAGCGGGGTTTATCTGGATGTAGTAGTGCTGGATACTGATGGCGAATATCGCTTTGCACAACGCAAGGTCATTACTGATTCGCGTCAGACGGATACTTTGCTGGTAATTCCACTGTAGTAGAGCGGCCCATCTTTATCGATCTGTACTAACCCTTAGTGCGCGCAAATTCTCTCATAAATTCTGCAAGTTTTTGACAGCCAGCTAGGGGCATGGCGTTGTATATAGAAGCACGTATGCCGCCTACCACTTTATGGCCTTTCAAAGCATATAACCCGTTAGCTAAAGCCTCCTTCAGAAAAATTGTAGTCAGTTCTTCAGTGGGCAGCAAAAACGTAACATTCATTCTGGAGCGGTGCTCAGGGTGAGCAGTTCCCGTGTAGAAATTCTGGTCATCTATAACTTTATAAATTGTTTGAGCCTTGTTCTCGTTCAGTGTTTCAAGGGCAACTACACCGCCCATGTCTTTCATCCACTGCAATACCAGGCTCATGGTGTAAATTGCAAAAGTGTTGATAGTATTGGGGAGCGAATGTGCCTTGTGATAAACGCTATAGTTGAGCAGTGAAGGCGTACGTTCCAGAGCATGACCAATCAGATCTTCTCTCACTATGGTCATTGCCGTTCCCGATGGCCCAAGATTTTTTTGCATACCAGCGAACACTACGCCCGTTTTGCTGAAGTCTATAGGTCGGGAAAAAATGTCGGAGGTCGCATCAATCACCAGTGGGATATCTGCCAAATCGGGTATGTGATGGTAACGCGTGCCATAGATAGTGTTGTTGCTAGTGATAAAAGCGTATGAAGTATCATCTGTAATCATGTCCCGGGTGAAAGGCGGAATGCGATCATATTGGCTGTCCTTGCTGCTGCTAGCGATCTCAATATTGCCATAACGAGCTGCTTCAACGTTTGCGAGTCGGGAAAACCATCCTGATTCACAATAAACCGCTTTGTGTGCAGGTTTGAGTCCCAGCAAATTAAGTGGTACAGCAGAAAATTGCATTTGCGCGCCGCCGTGGGTGTAAAGAATTTGATAGTTGTCTGGTAGGTTAGCGATTTCACGCACCAACTCATCACAGCGTGCTAATACCGCTTCAAATTCTTTGGAGCGATGACTTATTTCAATCAGCGACATTCCCATATTGTTGAAGTCGAGAAATTCATCGCGAATTTTTTGCATAACAGGAACCGGCAGCATAGCCGGACCCGCGCAGAAGTTATAAACAGGATCAGACACATACACCTCGGCTCATGATTGGATATGGAAAGGAATTAAAAAAATTCTGGGAGTAATATTAAATCGACCACACTTTAATAACATGTTCTATCGATTTAATATCACGTAAGGTCTCAACAGGGGGCTGGCCTTCAATATCGATAAGATTGTAGGCAACATCGCTCCGGCTTTTGTTGAGCATGTCGATCACGTTGATATCACGTTCAGCAAGGATCGAAAGTATTTGACCCAACATGCCAGGTACATTCTGGTTAATGATGGCGATACGGTTGGTGCCTGCACTTCGCTCCAGCGCCAGATTGGGGAAGTTGACTGAGTTACGAATATTGCCGTTTTCCAGAAACTCCCGCAGTTGATCGACTGCCATCATTGCGCAATTATCCTCAGCTTCATCGGTACTAGCGCCGATGTGTGGCATGAGTATGGCTTTGGGGTGGCCCAAAATTTCCCGCGTGGGAAAATCTGTGACATAACTAGCTAACCGTCCGATGTTTAAACCTTCCAGTAACGCGTCAGTATCAACAATTGTGTCGCGAGAAAAATTTAACAATACTGCTCCGGTTTTAAAATAATTGATTATTTTGCGGTCAATTAAATTTTTAGTGTTTTCTAATGCTGGCATATGCAACGTCACGTAATCGGAACGTGAAATCAGAGAAGTCAGGTTTTCCTGTTTTTCTACTTGATTGGCCAACCGCCATGCGGAATCAACAGAGATGGCCGGATCATAACCAAGTACTTTCATTCCCAATTGAATAGCAACATCAGCGACCCTGGCCCCAATCGCGCCCAAACCCACAACGCCAATAGTTTTGCCGGCCAGTTCAGTGCCCCTGAAATGTTGTTTTTCTTTTTCGATTAGTTGTTCAAGCTCGGTAGCAGAATATTCACGCTGTATGCTGTTGACCCAGTTAACACCTTGCAGAACTCCTCGTGCTGCCATCAGCAGGCCACACACAACTAATTCCTTTACAGCGTTAGCATTTGCACCGGGAGTGTTGAAAACAACAACACCTTGGCGGGTAAAGTCTGCAACTGGAATATTGTTGGTGCCCGCCCCAGCGCGTGCGACGGCTTTGAGGTTGCTGTTAATATGTTCAGCTCCCAGTTTATGGCTGCGTACCAGAATGGCATCCGCATTGGATACATCTGCAGCAACCAGATATTCCTGGCGCGGAAATCGCAACAAACCCTTGTCAGATATTTGATTGAAAGTTTGAATTTTATACATCGGATGGACTATCCAAAGTTGCGGGATGAACACCAATCGCCTTCCGTTATTGTGGCGCGGCGGGACATTTATACAGACAAATAGTGCAAATTTCCAGCAATGCAACGCGGGTTAGTGAGGTACGGAAAAATTGACAAAACAGGCGAAACAACAGCTAAAAAAACAGCCAAAATCTTGGTATGTCTACTGCATCAGAACTGCTCGCGGAGCACTGTATACGGGCATCACCACGGATACAGCACGCAGACTCAAGGAACATCAAGGTGGGCGTACAGGTGCCAAAAATTTACGAGGCAAAGGACCTTTGCAAATGGTGTACCAACAACAAGTAGCTGACCGCAGCAGTGCTGGTGTTCTGGAGGCACGTATAAAAAAACTTTCCAAAAAACAGAAGGAAATGATGGTCGCAGGCGCTTTAAATTGACCAGAGTAGCTACTACTAAAGCAAGTTTCCCTTCTGTCTGCATTGGTTAACTGCGTATAATTCAATGTTATAAACGCAATCGGAATTACCCCCTTCATGTCAGACATCAAACAGCAGATGCAATTGCTTGGACAACAAGCCCGAACAGCATCCAGAGTCATGGCGGCAGCCGATACGCGCAGCAAAAATGCGGCCTTGATGGCAATTGTGCAATCAATCGATTCAGCTCGTACAACGCTAGCTCTAGCCAATAACAAGGATCTTGTTGCAGGGCGTGCTAAGGGGCTGGATGCGGCAATGCTAGATCGGCTGGAATTAAGCCCCAAACGAGTCGATGCTATGGTTGCTTGTTTACAACAGGTCGCTACATTGAATGATCCGATCGGAGAAATTACCGATATGCGTTATATGCCCAGTGGAATTCAGGTAGGCCGTATGCGAGTCCCATTGGGTGTGGTTGGAATCATTTACGAATCGCGTCCTAATGTTACCGTCGAGGCCGCCAGTCTCTGTTTAAAGTCCGGTAATGCCACCATTTTGCGCGGTGGTTCAGAAGCCATTCATTCCAACACGGCCATTGCTGCTTGCATCACACAGGGATTGCTTGCTGTCGGTTTGCCTGCTGCAGCAGTGCAAGTGGTGGCAACTACGGACAGAGCTGCTGTGCTTGAACTGATTACGATGCCCGAATATTTGGATGTAATAGTACCCAGAGGGGGCAAAGGGCTAATTGAACACATCAGTTGCAATGCCAAGGTGCCTGTCATCAAGCATTTGGATGGAATTTGTCATGTTTATATTGATGACAGCGCAGATCCTGTTAAAGCATTTAATATTGCCTTTAATGCCAAAACTCATCGTTATGGTGTGTGTAATGCCATGGAAACTTTACTAGTAGCAGAATCTATGGCCACTGTAATTCTGCCAAAATTATCTGCGGCCCTTATTAATGCTGGAGTTGAGATACGTGGCTGTCCAAATACATGCAAGCTAGTGCCTGGAATCAAAAAAGCAAACCCTGAAGACTGGCACACTGAATATCTCGCGCCCATTCTTTCGATCAAGGTGGTAAGCGGCCTTGATGCTGCAATCGACCATATCAATACTTTTGGTTCGCAGCATACCGACAGCATTGTGACTGAAGACTACGCCCGCGGTCGGCGCTTCCTGCGTGAAGTGGATTCCAGTTCTGTCATGATCAATGCATCTACCCGTTTTGCTGATGGATTCGAATATGGGCTGGGTGCAGAAATCGGTATTTCCACCGACAAGATTCATGCACGTGGCCCAGTTGGTCTGGAAGGATTAACGTCGCAGAAATACATCGTGCTGGGTGATGGTCATGTCCGGGTTTAGGTTGCATAGCTGGTGCTGATCAGCAGCTCCAAACGCATGGGAATCTTAGGCGGCATGTTCGACCCCGTGCATGTCGGACATCTGCAAGTTGCGATGCAAGTAAAGGAACACTGCCTGTTGGATGAAGTGAGGCTAGTGCCTTGTGGTCAGCCGGTGCATCGTGGCCTTACCATGGCCTCGGCCAGTCAGCGTATTGCAATGCTTGAATTTGCGATTCGTAATCATGGATGGATGAAGATAGATAGTAGGGAGTGCAGCACTAACCAGTTGTCATACACTTGGAACACATTGAAGGCAATTCATAAGGAAAATCCTGAAACAACCTTGTATTTGATGGTAGGGATGGATGCATTTCTGTCACTACCTTCTTGGTATCGATGGCAGAAAATTTTTACACTTTCACATGTGGTGGTGGTGACCAGGCCTGGTTATGGTTTGGTAGAAGCGGATTTAGACCAGGAATTAAGGCGTGAATTTATCAATCGCAGAGTAATCAATGCTGCTGAGTGTACAAATTTTAATGCAGGTTCGATTCTTTCGCTCGAGTTAACTACGCTACCTATATCTTCCACTAGAATCAGAACTATGTTGCGCAAAGGTGAAACTACTGAGCTATTTTTGCAGCAAGATGTCGCAAGTTTTATACATACACATAAACTTTATCAATAATCAGGAGTCAAAATTTGAAACCCGCTAAACTTCGCGATCTTGCAGTGAAGGCACTGGAAGACATCAAAGGCCAGCAAATAGTAACTTTGGATATTCGCAAACAGTCTTCATTCGCTGATTACATGGTTGTAGTTACCGGCACTTCAAATCGACACGTCAAATCTCTAGCTGAAGAGGTCAACCTGCGTTGCAAAGCTGCTGGAGCCAACGTACTCGGCATGGAAGGTCAGTTGCAATCAGAATGGATTTTGTTGGATATGGGTGATGTGATTGTGCATGTTATGCAGGCCGCAACCCGTAAATTGTACGATCTGGAATCCTTGTGGAGTCTGAAGCCATCACCTAAAGCCTGATGTACACCGACCATGAAAATTAATCTGATATGTGTAGGAACACGCATGCCAGTATGGGTCGAGATCGGAGTGGCTGAATACCGCAAACGTTTGCCCAAGGATTTTGAGCTGGTAATTACTGAAGTCCCTCTGGCACAGCGCAGCAAAAACAGCGATCTCGCCAGAGCACTGACCAAAGAAGGTGACGCTTGTCTGTCTGCAGTAAACCGGGCTGATTACATCATTGCACTCGATGTAAAAGGCGTGTCTCAAAGTACAGAACAACTGGCCTTGCAATTGGGAAAGTTGCGCGACAAAGGGCTTGATGTTGCCATGTTGGTAGGCGGGCCGGATGGCCTTTCGCCAGCATGTTTGCAAATTGCAAGTGCACGATGGTCGTTATCGGCGCTCACGTTTCCGCACCCGATAGTAAGAGTCATCTTGGCAGAGCAGATTTATCGAGCTTGGAGCGTTCTCATTAATCACCCATATCATCGTAGTTGATCTATTAGAATTATCCATAAAAATTAAACAGATACTGTTAATCTCAAGGATACGGATGTAGAATTCCAACAAGTTTTCGGTGGCTAAAAAAATAAAATCTGATCTATTTTTCTGACTAATTCAAAATGATTTCCATCTGCTTACAGGTTACATGACAGATCGCTACACTTTTAAAGATCACACGTTGGAACGGCAGATTTTCCTGTCGCGACTACTGATCGCTGCTCTCACTGCGGTAATTCTTTTGTTTTTGTTGGTAGCAAGACTGGTTTATTTGCAAGTAAATCAGCACGAATATTATTCCACCAAGTCTGACGAATATCGTATACATACCCAGGCAGTAGTCCCCAACCGTGGTTTGATTTATGATCGCAACGGTGTTCTTTTAGCAGAAAATAGACCTAGTTATACCCTCACTTTAGTTAAAGAAAATGCTGGCGATATTGCAGCAAATCTTGAATTGATAGAATCCCTTATTAGTTTTACACCTGATGATGCAGAAAAGTTTCATGCGCGTTTGAAGCGTCGCAATGTGCCTTTTTCTTCCGTACCTCTTCGTTTCAATCTCTCTGAAGAAGAAATCGCCAACATTTCTGTAAACCAATTCCTACTGCCAGGCATCAGTATTGAAGCGCAATTGACTCGTCATTATCCGCATGGAGAATTGTTGGCCCATGCCTTAGGTTACGTGGGCAGCATATCTGAAGAAGATTTAAAAACCCTGGACATGATGAATTACAGAGGTAGCGACCAGATCGGAAAGTTGGGTGTCGAAAAGTACTACGAAGATATTCTGCATGGCACTGTCGGGTATGAGACTGTTGAAAAAAATGCGCGTGGTCAGATCATGAAAGTACTGTCAAGAAACGATCCGGTCCCGGGCCAGGATATTGTTCTGAATCTTGATATTAAGCTGCAGCAGGCAGCGGAAGCTGCTCTAGGTGATTTTAGGGGTGGTGTAATTGCACTAGATCCAGATACTGGGGGTGTGCTCGCCATGGTGAGCAAGCCTTCATTTGACCCTAATCTTTTTGTCAGCGGAATAAGCAAGACTGATTATGCAAGGCTAAATGATTCTACTGAAACTCCTTTGTTTAATCGGGCTCTGGCAAGGTATTCACCAGGCTCGACTGTCAAACCCTTTCTGGGACTAGCAGCTCTCGATAGCGGTATTCGTACCCGTGAATATCAGATTAGTGATCCAGGCCTTTTTCATCTAGAAGGAGATAGCCACATTTACCATGATTGGACCTGGTGGGTTAATAAAAGCGGTCACGATCTGGTTAATCTGGAAAAAGCAATTTATCAATCTTGTGATATCTATTTTTTCGATCTGGCCAACGATATGGGTATAGATACCATGCACGAATTTATGTCCCGTTTTGGCTTTGGGCGCAATACTAGTGTGGATATTCCGCAAGCCAGTGCTGGCGTGCTGCCTTCCAAGCAATGGAAATTGGAAGCTCTAGGTGAACCATGGTATCCGGGAGAAACTCTTAATTCTTCAATTGGCCAAGGTTTTACCGAGGCGACACCTTTGCAGTTGGCTACTGCCACCATGTTAATTGCTAATAAGGGCAAGTGGCGCCAGCCAGCCATGCTAAAACGCTTGGGGCTGGAGTCAGCAGATATCGCTAGGAGCAGTGAGCTGTCGGATATCCAGCTGAAAAATTTCAATGATTGGGATTTCATGGCAAATGCCATGTCAGAAGTTGTACATAAAGGAGACGGGGGTTATCGGAATACGGGCACTGCCTATCCCTACATAATAATGAACAATCCCATTTCTTATCGCATGGCTGGAAAGTCAGGTACTGCTCAAGTGGTAGGCATGGCGGCCGATTTTGACACCGCTGCAGAAGTGCCGGAGCAATACCGGGACCATGCCTTGTTCATTGCGTTTGCACCGGTGGAAAATCCCAAAATTGCAATCGCCGTATTTATCGAACATGGCGTAGGTGGTAGTGGTGTTGCAGGGCCCATTGCACGAAAGATTCTCGATGCTTATCTGACCGAAAATGGTCAGCTTAAACCTGAATTTAAAATTGCCGCGACTCCTCCTGCGCTGCTTTCTTCCCTTCCTCCCTAATCGGAGTCCGCTGGTGCCAACTCTCGATTTTGGAAAACAAGGCGGTAGCTTAGGCTCTGGCTTGGAACGCAAACGAAGCTTTTGGGAGAAATCCCACATTGATTTACCGCTGTTGTGTACCCTTGTTATAACCCTCAGTTTTGGTCTCATGGTTCTTTATAGTGCAACCAATGGCAATTTGGTGGAAGTGCAGCGCCAGTCGCTTTTTATTGGCTTGGCATTTTGTTGTATGGTGTGTGTGGCGCAACTGGAGGTTCGGATACTACAACTTGTTGCGCCTTGGTTGTTTTCGGCAGGTTTGGGGCTGCTGATTGCGGTGTTGTTAATAGGTGATATTTCTAATGGCGCACAACGCTGGCTTGATTTTCCGGGCTTACCACGTTTTCAACCATCCGAAATAATGAAACTAGTTGCCCCCCTTTGTGTAGCGACTTATCTTGCCCGCAAAACTTTGCCGCCTCGATTCGGACCTGTGTTGTTTTCTCTTACCATTTTGGCATTGCCCGTAGGGCTCACCGCAAACCAACCCGACTTGGGTACAGCCATGCTGATTGCTGTTTCAGGAATTTTTGTGCTGTTGTTGGCGGGTGTGCGCTGGAAATTTGTATTTTCCGCAATTGGGCTTGGACTATTGGCAATACCGGCATTGTGGATTTTTTATTTACAGGATTATCAGAAGCAACGAATTTATACTTTCATCAATCCCGAAAGTGAGCCACTGGGTGCAGGCTGGAATATTATTCAGTCCAAGACTGCCATTGGTTCAGGGGGGGTGTATGGCAAAGGCTGGCTCAACGGCGTGCAATCACGACTAGACTTTTTACCTGAGGGGCAAACCGATTTTATTGTTGCAGTGCTGGCAGAAGAGTTCGGTCTAGTGGGTGTTTTGTTTTTATTAACGCTATATATTGTGCTAATAGGACGTGGACTGTATATTGGAGCAGTGGCACAAGACCTGTTTAGTCGTTTGCTGGCAGGCAGTATTGCAATGACATTTTTTGTCTACGTGTTTATCAATGTTGGCATGGTGTGTGGCCTGTTACCAGTGGTTGGTGTCCCTTTACCTCTGGTTAGTTTGGGAGGTACCAACATAGTTACCCTATTGCTAGGTTTTGGTGTTTTGATGTCCATCCATACCCACAAAGTTCCCCGTTTGGGGTATTGATCTTAGCCTGGTGAACTTAGTGGCAAACCTAGAGGTAATCCTACAGTGACGTTGTGGTCGCTCCTGACCAGAACCTTATTTACCTTTCTGGCTGTTATTCTGACAGCTTGTGTTTCATCTACATCAACACAAACACAAACTACTAATACAACGACTGTTGCCAACAGTGGTCGTTATACAATTGAAAATGATATTCCAGTGCTCGAACCCATCGATTTGGACAAGGTCCGAGTGGTAGAGCCACGCGTAGAAAATCGCACTTTAGCGGGTAATAAAAGTCCGTACACAGTGAATGGAAAGAGTTATCGGATATTAGTAACAGAAGCAGGTTATACCGAGACCGGAATTGCATCTTGGTATGGGCGCAAGTTTCATGGCCATCTTACTTCCAATGGTGAAGTTTATGACATGTTTCAACTGTCGGCTGCTCATACTACATTGCCAATTCCAAGTTTTGTCAGGGTAACAAACTTAGACAATGGTCTGAGTATTGTTGCTAGAGTTAATGATCGTGGTCCTTTTCACGAAAATCGCTTGTTGGATCTGTCGTATGCAGGCGCCGTTATGCTCGGATATGCGGATAAGGGAACTGCTCGAGTTAAAGTCGAAGCGCTGGTACCAGGTGCCAACACAAGTTCTGCACCAGTACTTTCTTTACAACAAGAAAAACCAATTGTTCTGGATAGTGCTACACAAGAATCAATTGCTACCGAAAGGCAGTTGATTGACACAAATACGGGTGAAGACTTTTTGCAAGCAGGTGTATTCGCCAATATTGATTCAGCTCGCAATCTAGTTGCACGCTTGGCTACCTTAACTTCCGTGCCAGTATTTATTTACGATGATATTGGCGATAAAGGAAATTTGTTGCACAAGGTAAGGATCGGCCCGCTTCACAAATCGGTGCCTATACAAACCATTATTGACAGCGTGCAGGCGGCAGGTTTGGGAACTCCATTCAAGGTAAGAATCTAGCAGAGATTGCAGCTAGATTTTTTTAATTTCAAAGAGGCAGAATATGCAATATTTCAGAAAACATACTCCTGGCAAAATAGTTATGAGCAAAAAATTTCTTGGCAATAACTGGGCAGTATGTGCCGCGCTGTTACTCTGTCTGTCAGTACCCGTACTTCATGCCCAGGATGACCCAGGCGCTTCAGTAGCAGGACCTGCTGTTGCACCACCTGCGGAGCCAGTGGAGCCCGCTTCAGCCAATGAGCCGCAAACAAACAGGCCACAATTAAACTCGGCTGCTCCCACTGCTACTCAACCCCTAATCACCCCTAAGCCGCCCCAAATCAATGCCACCAGTTATATTTTGATGGATGCACTCACCGGAAAAACATTGGTTGAGTACAGTTCAGACCAACCAATGCCCCCTGCCAGTTTGACCAAAATAATGACTACATATGTGGCAGACATGGAAATAGCCGCTGGTAATATTTCACTGAACGATGAAGTTACTGTCAGTGTTAAAGCCTGGCAGGCCGAAGGTTCTAAAATGTTTATTCAGGAAGGCACCCAAGTCAGAGTGGAAGACCTCATGCGTGGCATTATCATCCAGTCAGGTAACGATGCGAGTATCGCGCTGGCGGAACATATAGCAGGTAGTGAAGAGGCATTCGCTGATCTGATGAATCAACATGCAAAACAACTTGGCATGAGCAACAGTAATTTTCTCAATGCTTCAGGATTGCCTGATCCAAATCACAAGATGTCTGCACACGACCTTGCCACCCTAGCTAGGACCATCATTACGCGTTTTCCTGAGCAGTACAAAATTTACGGCGAGAGGGAGTTTACCTACAACAATATTCGTCAACCCAATCGTAATAGTCTGTTGTTCACTGATCGCACTGTGGATGGTATGAAGACGGGTTTCACTGATGATGCAGGTTATTGCTTGGTTGCTTCTTCGGTGCGGGATGGCATACGTTTGATAGCAGTCATTCTGGGTGCCGACTCGACCGATGCAAGAGCGATCGAAGCGCAAAAATTACTGACTTACGGATTTCGTTTTTTCGAAAATTATCAACTGTTCAGTACTAATCAAGTATTGGCAAATAGCCAGGTCTGGTCGGGTAAAACTGATAACGTGAACATTGGCATAAAAGACGCCATGATTGTTACCATTCCTCGTGGTCAGGCGGAGATGCTAGAGACTGTGCTAGATCTCGATCAGGATTTACGTGCGCCAATCGTGGCGGGTCAGGTTCTAGGCAAGGTTCGCGTTAGTCTGGGTGAAGAAGTTTTATACGATGGACAAGTTGTTGCCATGCATGATGTTGAACTTGGCAGTTGGATCAAGCGATTCATGGATTGGTTACAACTGTTCTTCCTGTCTTTGTTCGGCTGATGGTTTGCTGTAATGGACGAAGAATTTAATGCAAAAATTACATATCCATGTGCTTATCCCATCAAAGTGATGGGGTTGCAGGAAACAGGTTTTGTTGCCTGTATTCTGGCGATCATTCAGCGCCACGACACTACCATCACACTCGCCAATCTTGCTTATCGTGAAAGTCGCAATGGAAAATATCTTGCGATCAATTTCAGCATCACAGCGACTGGTGTAGAGCAAATTAGTGCCTTGTTTGAAGACTTGAAGGCGAGCGGCAGAGTGGCCATGGTACTTTGAACGTATTTTTTAAAAATGAGTGAGCAAACGTCAACTTGTCTTGTTCGTGAGCTTGGTGTTACCGAGTATCTTCCCGTTTGGGAGGCTATGAAGACGTTCACCCAGCAACGATCTGCAATTACAGTTGATGAGTTGTGGGTACTGCAACATCATCCGGTTTTTACTCTAGGTCAAGTTGGCTTAACTGAGCACATAATCGATTCCCAAACTATTCCTATCATCAAAACCGATCGGGGTGGGCAAGTGACCTATCATGGTCCAGGGCAATTAATTGTTTATTTTTTGTTGGATGTGCGCCGTCGTAACTTTGGTGTGCGTACCTTGGTCGACATAATTGAAAAAAGTGTCATAGAGGTGTTGCGTACATTTGACATTGAGGGAAGCTTACTCAAGGGTGCCCCAGGTGTTTATGTGAATGATAAAAAAATTGCGGCATTGGGTTTGCGTATTCGGAAAGGTTGTTCACTGCATGGGCTAAGTCTGAATATTGATATGAATTTGACCCCATTTTCCCAGATTAACCCCTGTGGTTATCCAGGATTGGAAATCACCCAATTACGTGAGCATGTCCATAAAAAATTCCCATCATTGTTAGTGGAAACACAACAAAGACTGATAGAGGTCTTACAAAGTCGCCTGCTATAATTCGACCACTTCCATTTTTTATTTGAAATTTTATGTCCACAATCATAATTAGTGACGCTCCAGGCAAATCTGTAATTCAAGGTGAGAAATTGCGTGGTGCCGAAAAAGTAGCGCGCATTCCAATCAAGATCATTCCTACTGTGGAGTTGCCGAAAAAACCCACATGGATCAGAGTGCGCATGGGTAACTCTGCGAAGGTAGATCACATCAAACAAACTTTACGCAAACATAAATTACATTCCGTTTGTGAAGAAGCTTCTTGTCCCAATTTAGGCGAATGCTTCAGCGGTGGTACTGCAACTTTTATGATCATGGGTGATATTTGCACCCGTCGCTGCCCATTTTGTGATGTTGGACATGGTCGTCCTAATCCGTTGCAGGAAAACGAACCATTGGAGCTTGCCACAGCAATTGCCGAGATGGGGCTCACCTACGTTGTGATCACTTCTGTAGATCGTGACGATTTACGCGACGGCGGCGCAGATCATTTTGCACGTTGCATTAACGAAACAAGACGGCTAAATCCAGGCATAAAACTAGAAATTCTGGTGCCGGATTTTCGCGGGCGTGGTGATATCGCCTTAAAAATTCTCGCTCTTACCAGCCCGGATGTGTTCAATCACAATCTCGAAACTGTACCCTCCCTGTACAAAAAAGTACGTCCAGGTTCTGACTATCAATGGTCTTTAAACCTGTTAAAACAATACAAGGAGATGGCCCCTTCGGTAATTACAAAATCTGGCATCATGGTTGGCGTGGGGGAAACCAAGGAAGAAGTCATCAACACCTTGCAGGATTTGCAAGCGCACCACATTGATATGGTGACTATCGGCCAATATCTGCAACCCAGTCGTAATCATTTGCCGGTTGATCGTTTTGTACATCCCGATGAATTTGCCGAATATAAACGGATTGGAGACGAACTAGGATTTCGTAATGTGGCTAGTGGGCCTATGGTACGTTCTTCATACCATGCCGACAAACAAGCGGGTATTTGATAGTCCTAGCACTACGCTAGCCAGTTCGTCCCAAGGTTGAAAATCTAACAATCCTTTTACTGATTGATCTACTCGACGAGCAAGCTCCAATAAAGCCTGCAAAGAACGTTGATCATGTTTTTTTAATGCGGCCGATACTAGTTGTGTGCGATTACTCCAAACTCGATGGCTCTGCAACACTGCTTGTATATTTTGACCTTGTTCAATCGCAGAAAGCATCATTGCAAGGCCACGAATCTCCTTGCACAACATACTCATCACCATCAAGCACTCTTCACCTTCGGCCCGTAGATGCACCAGAATTTTTAATGCGCGCGCGGAGTTGCCTAATAGGCATGCATCAATCATGTCGAACACCGTAAAGCGCGAACTATCGGCCACTGCAGCTATTATTGTTTGGGTGTCCAGATGGGAGGCAGAAGTGAGTAAACGTAGTTTTTCTATTTCTTGTACTGCGGCGAGTAAATTGCCCTCAACCCGTTCTATCAAAAGCTGCACCGCATTTTGATCTGCAGTAAATCCGTGTTGTTGCAGGCGTCCAATTATCCATTGTGGTAGTTGTTGTTCGGAGATGGGCCATATTTGACAAAACACGGCCTTACTTTCTAGCGCTTTGAACCACTTTGTTGCTTGCGATGTCTTGTCTATTTTCCCTGAGGTCAGTAACAACAAATTATCCGGGTTGGGATTAGTGAGGTAAGCTTCAAGTCCAGTACGTGCTTCTTCGTCTATTTTTTCTGTTCTGATGCGCAAGTCCAGCAGTTTTCGTTCTGCAAATAGTGACAAGGAATTGCTGGCTGCCAGTAGTTGGTTCCAGTCAAAACTTTTACCAGCATCAATCACTTCACGTTCGGTATAACCCTGGGTGCGGGCAAATTTGCGCACGGCATCACAGCTTTCCTGTACAAGCAAAGGTTCATCCCCACTAATCCATACCAGCGGCAGTTGAAGTTGTTTGAGGCGTATGGATAGTTGGTCGGCTTTTATAATCATGTGGCGATTCAGGGTATCTTTGGAAAGCAGGATGTATATTGGAGAGACAGTTGGTTCTGCGACTAAACTACAGTTTACACGTCAGTAAAAGAGGATTCGAGCGCTGTAGCAACCTTACATGCGGCCCAAAATTACCAAAGCTGAAAATTTTCTATTGGCATAATGTTACTTATTGTAATTCTTCTGGCTAGGCAACTGGCCAAGCTTGCTACGCACAGTTAAAAGTGTTTATTTAAAAAAAATTGTGAGATATAACAATTCAGAAGACTTTACCCACTACGACTGCTTGTACGTTGATTGCGCTAAAGTCCTTGTTTTTATTAGAATTTCCACTATACTGCGCGCCCTTTGTCGCCAGAGTCGCACACTTCATGAACACCACTCCCATCAGTACCTTTAGTGATCTGGCTCTGTCTGCCGAAGTATTTCAGGCATTGGAAAAAGTTGGTTATGAAAAGCCATCACCTATTCAATCCCTTACTATTCCCTTGCTGCTAGCAGGCAAGGATGTAATAGGCCAGGCGCAGACAGGCACTGGCAAAACAGCAGCCTTTGCATTGCCCCTTCTTAGTCAACTCGACATCAGTCAAAAAACACCACAGGTACTGGTGCTAGCTCCTACCAGAGAACTGGCCATACAGGTTGCCGAGGCTTTTCAGACGTACGCTTCCTTTATTAAAGGTTTTCATGTGTTGCCGGTATATGGTGGGCAGGATTTTCGCGGGCAATTGAATGCTCTTAAACGTGGCACTCATGTCATTGTCGGTACCCCTGGCAGGGTGATGGATCATATGCGCCGTGGCACCTTAGATCTGAGCGGGTTAAAAACTATCGTACTCGATGAGGCGGACGAAATGTTGCGCATGGGTTTCATTGACGACGTCCAATGGATTTTGGAACAAGCTCCTGAAAAAAGACAGATTGCTTTGTTTTCCGCCACCATGCCCGCGCCCATCCGCAAAATTGCGACGCAACATTTACATGACCCTGAACATGTTTCCATCGAAGTAAAAACCGTTACTGCCGAAACCATTCGCCAGCGTTATTGGCCGGTACGCGGAATCAATAAACTAGATGCGCTAACACGTATACTGGAAGCAGAGGAATTCACGGCCATGCTAGTGTTTGTGCGCACCAAAACCGCTACGGTGGAGCTTGCCGACAGACTATCCGCCCGAGGGTTTGCAGCTTCTGCAATCAATGGTGATATGTCACAGCAGTTGCGTGAAAGTACTATCGACAAATTACGCAATGGCAAACTTGAAATTCTGGTTGCTACAGATGTGGCTGCGCGTGGCCTTGATGTAGAACGAATCAGTCATGTTATCAATTACGACATCCCTTACGATGTGGAAACCTATATTCATCGCATTGGTCGCACCGGTCGTGCTGGCAGAGAAGGTGACGCCATTTTGTTTTTGGCGCCACGAGAACAACGCATGCTTATCGCTATTGAACGTGCCACTCGTAAAAAAATAGAGATGATGGAATTACCTTCCACTGATCTTATCAACGATCGCCGCACATCAAAATTCATGCAACAAATTACAGATACTTTAGCCGCTGGCGGACTTTCCCAATATCTGCAATTAATTCAGAAATTTGAGTTGGAACAAAATATACCAGCGCAGGAAATAGCTGCAGCTTTGGCGCGTTTGTTGCAAGGTGACAATGCTTTGTTTCTGGAAAAAACGAAAGAACAGCCGCAAGAAAAATTCCGTGAACGTAGCGAATCCGGTGCTGAACCCGAATGGAAACAACGCAAAGAAAGACAACCACGAGAAACTAGAAGTCACGAAGGCAAAAGCAAAGAATGGAATGCAAACTCAGAAGATGGTGGCAGCAGGCCCGAGCGTACTCGCAGTCGCCGCCCTAGTGAGTCTAATGCTGTTGAGGCAGGCATGACTCGTTACCGCATAGAAGTTGGCAATATTCACGAAGTGAAACCTGGAAATATAGTGGGCGCGATCGCCAATGAGGCAGGCATCAGCAGTCAGCACATCGGCCGTATCAATATTTTTGATGATTATTCATTGGTGGACTTACCGGAAGGCATGCCGAAAGAAACTTTTATGCATTTGAAAAGGGTGTGGGTAGGAAAACAACAGATGAATATCAGCAGGGTTGATGGTGGTAAAGCATCGGTCAATGTTAAAGAATCTGATTTCGTAAAAACACCCCACAGTGAGGGTGCAGATTATTCCAATGGTGTAAAACCAGAGTTTAAAAAAGATAAAAAGTCGGAATTCAATAAAGAAAAAAAATCCGAGTTTCACAAGGATAAAAAACCAGACTTCAATTCTGGTTTCAAAAAAGACGGCAAACCTGAGTTTAAGAAAAATCTTAAGCCAGAGTTCAAGAAAGCTAAGAGCAGTGAATTCAGTAAAGATTCCCGACCTGGGTTTAGTGCAACTGCCGGGGCGCCCAAAAAACCAAGACTAAAAAAACCCAGGCCCCCTGTTATTGATTAGACAGGCTACTAATTAAGCTGACTGCCGTGCCAAAGATTGTTTTCTTGGCACACATATTCTTGTAATTGCCCGGCCGGATCCCACTTGATGTCCATCGCCACCGTCCAGTCGGTAGTGTAGGCGCCGGGATCATCGAGGGTTGCTTCATAATGCAGAATGTAGAGATCGGTGCGTGTAAATTTTTCGGTAATAACCAACTGTTCGGTATGGGGATCGCCAGTCATATCAAGCCAGCTCTTGGCATTGAAGCCGCGCACCTGGACAACCAGTGTATCGCCTTCCCAATGTCCAATTGAATAACCCATCCAGGTGGGGTTCAGCTCATCACCTGCGGAAAATTCACGGCCGTCCATGTAGATTTCACGCCACATGTGCGCGCCGCCTTCGAAGATCATCAAGATACGTTGTTGCTGCGGCAATTGCACAATTTCCATTGGGTAGGGTGTGGTCATCATGCGTGGCCCCATGGGAGGTAAGCAATGTCCTTGAGGATCATCACGTGACTCGGTAGCACTCCTCTCGCTTGCCAGTGCCTTTGCCCAGGGCAGATGCGGAATATCTGTCCTGCCCACCAGAATATCCGCGTAAACACGATGTTGTTCCAATGCCCAATAACCCTTGCCAATTTCGACACGACCTAAATTGGGAGTGCCATCTTCTAGGCGTGGTGTAGGCGGACGAATGTCTGGTGGTGTAGGGGCTGCAACCTGAGCGTTAGCAAGGTGTGCAACCAAAGCGCTGATCAGCATCGTTGTAAAAGTTCGCGCTCTATTTTTATTGTTTTTCATGGCTCTCCTCCAAGCTTGGTGAAGGCAACCCAATCAAAGTAGCGATTACCGTCCACAGCTATACTAATCCAGAATTGTATAAAGCGGGAACATCACAAGCTGGCCCGTTTAGTTCAGCAGTGCAGTGGTCATTCAATGATTTGAACAAGTGCGTGAGACTGTCGTGGTTGCAGCATAAAACCTTGTGTAACTGCAGTTTCAACGCACAACATTTGTTGATATTCATCTGCTTGGATATCCGGAAATAATTGTGCGCATTCGCTCCATGGATTCCAAACCACTATGCTGTCATGGCCGCTGGAGACTATGGCTGTGGTATTGATTTGCTCAAGCACAATTAATGATGGTGCGGCATGTAAATGAATACGGTCTGTGACTTCGGTGAACTTGTAAGGTACAGGGGTAGGGAACGTAGCCCATTGACGGGTTTTGTCAGAATAAAGACCTTCTAAGCCTTTGAGTCTAGTTTGATGGATGTCGGCAACAGCGAAATAAGTATGCAGTGCACAACTCAGATTAAAAGCATCAATACCTGTATTTGTTGTGTGTAAAGTGACTGATAGTTGGGTTCCTATAAGCACCTCCAAAGTAAGAGTTGCGCTGCCGGTAAAACCAAGGCCGCAGGTATCTTTCGCTTTAAACAAGAGGCGGGTGTATTTTTCAAAATCGTCCCTTTCCTGTAAGTCCCACAGCTGAGTGCGGATATAACCATGCATGGGTAGCTGTGGATTTTCTTTATGTGCCCCAAACCAGGGCCAACAAATTGGTATACCACCCCGGATAGACTTGCTGCCATCCCAACGAGCCTTACTGCTTAAAAATAAACGCTCACGACCGTCGTGTTTGGGTTTGTAACTAATGACTTGTGCGCCGTGCAGCGAAATTGTTGCAGTTGCATGCGCATTTTCTATTTCCAAAAGTGTGATATTTTCACTTACTTTACGTTCTTTAATGGCTGATAAGAACATGGGTCAAGCTCTTGTTGAGGCCATTTGGTCTAGGGGTACAATTTGAAATTGCGGATCATTCCTTATATAACGAATGATGCGTGCGCCAGTGGCCAGTCTTTGTGCGTCGATACCCATGATATGTGGATGCCAGATAAACACGAAATGACCATCGAATTTAACTGCCTCATGCAAGGCGGTTTGCCATAGTTTATCCACTTCGGCATGCGTAGAAGAATTCCATAACCAGTGGGTGGCATCAACGCCAGACCATTCAAAAGGTATGCTGACAAGCTCAGGTTCCAACTGCGAGATGACACCACTTTCGGTAAAACTGGCATCAATTTGATAGCCAAGTTTAGCTAGAACAATGTTTGTGTGGGGGGTTGATTTTCCGCCGGGTGCACGAAAAGCGAGCGGGGCCGTACCGGTGGTTGCAACAAAATTGTCAGTAGCTCGGGTTGCCAGTTCGGTAATTTCTGCATTAGATAATTGGGCCCATTCTTCATGCTGCCAGCCATGCATGCCGAGTTGATGACCCAGTCCCAGCAGTTGCTGTACTTGCCGTGGATACTGTCTAACACTCCAGCCTTCAACAAAACATGTAGCGTTGATGCCATTGCTGGCTAGTAGTTCCAGTAGAGCAGGATAACCTTGTTCGAGCGCCTGATTGCTACCGGCAGGTCGCGGGGCAGTAATTTTGCCACGCTGTAAGTCAGCAGCATCACCCAGATTATCGATAGTAAAACTGACTAGCGTAGGCATGAAAAATAGCTTGCAGGTGGGCTTTTATAGAAAGAGCGGCAGCTTACTACCGCGCTCATGGGAAATCCATTTGTTGCTAATTTTACACCAGATAAGTTTGCAAAGAGTCCCATACGACAACTTTGAAATCACAGAAGCTAAATAAGATGTAATATTTTCAAACGAAACACCTAGTATTGGTGTGATAGCATCAGGGTTGTCAAGTGTATGTATGTTTGAAAGTTAATAACAATTGGAGGTGACAGCTATGTCAGGATTTTTCAGGATTATGCTTTTGTTAACAATTTTGCTGGGCAGTACAACGACAAATGCCCATCACAACACGCAAGCCGAATATGGTGCCTTTGATTCTAGCTTCATACGCGTTGAAGGTACCGTTAATGCTATTAAATGGGGTAATCCACATGTGTCATTTACCATCACTGTTACTGGTGGTGAGTTGCCCGCAGATCAACTAGGACTTACATGGCAAGTCAACAGTCATCCCATTAATACCATGATCGATTATGGTTTCACCAAAGAAGAATTTACAGTGGGTGATAAATTAACCTTGCTCTCATGGCGTCATGTGCGTGGAATCAATCATCTTTGGCCGCGCGCATTACAAGTCAACGATGGCCCGATGAAATCCAATTTGCGTTATACCGATATGATCGATATTGCCAATGGTACTTTCGCCAGTCTGGGGATATTACCAGCCTCCAATCTCAACGGTTCAGCACCGATCAGAGCTGGTTCGGCTACGGTGGAAAAACTAGGGCAGATGGGGTTGCTGGATGCAGCAGGGAACATGATTTGGCCAGCGCCGTAGGGGATAAATAGCAAAAGATTGAGGCAATCCAACTTTGCCTGCACATCAATTTATGGGTGATATTGCCGCTACTTAAATTTATTCTGTTATCAGATCACAATAAACGCTTACCTGCCCTTTGCAGAGCTACTTTTTTTACAAGAGTAGCTTTGCTAATACATACCCAATTGCACTTCCGGCTATTACGCCGATTAATCCAGGCATCATAAAGCTGTGGTTGAATAAATAGTTGCCGATTCGCGTAGTGCCGGAGCGATCGAAGCCTATACAGGCCAAATCAGTAGGGTAGGTGGGGATGATGAAATAACCATAAGCGGCCGGAAAAAAAGCGATTATTAATTTCGGTTCAATGCCCAGTGCGAGGCCCATTGGGGCGATGGCAACAATGGCCGCGGCTTGACTGTTGACCAGTTTGGTTACTAGAAACAACACCACTGCATACAGCCAAGGTTGGGTTTTGACAATATCAGCCAGACTCATCTGAAGTGTAGCCATGTGGGCTGCAAAAAAAGTATCACTCATCCACGCAACTCCAAAGACCGAGAAAATTCCTGTCATGCCGGCTTTGAACAAAGATCCGTTGGCAATGTCGGCAGGTAATACGTTGCAGGTGAGTAACATAAAAGCGCCGGCGACTAACATCATCATTTGGATCACAAGGTTCATGTCGAGCGCGGCGCTGTTGCCATCGATAGTGAACACGGGTCGCAATGAGGGGTAGGCACCAAGCAAAACAACTAATGCAATCGCCACAAAAAAAATACACACACTGCGGTAAGCGCTCTGCGGATAGTTCGCATTGAGTAAAGTTGCACCACCGCTGTAGATATATTCTCTTTGCTTAGGGTCTTTCAGTTTTGCTTGAAACTCGGCATCGTCAGCCAATTCTTGACCGCGTTGCATACTCCAAAGTGCTGCCAGTAATGTGCCAAGCAAAGATGCCGGCAATGTGACCTTGATAATATCCAGCATGGTATAGGCAGTGCCAAACCCCTGCTGAGCGGCAAGGATTGTAACCAGCGACACTAGTGCCACGGAAACAGGCGAAGCACAAATGGACATTTGTGCTGCAATGGCTGCAACTGCCATGGGCCGCTCTGGGCGTATGCCTTTGTGCAGTGCGATATCCCCGATGATAGGAAACAATGTATACACCACATGTCCAGTCCCACACAGAAAGGTAAGTGTCCAGGTTGTAAGCGGGGCTAGGAGAGTGATATGGGCTGGATGTTTGCGCAACAAACGTTCGGAAAACTGCATCATTACATTCAGGCCAGAAGCGGCTTGCATGGTTGCAGCACAATCAATAACTGCTAGGATAGTGAGCATGACACGTACGGGTGGTTCGCCTGGCGGTAGACCAAATCCAAATACAAAAATGCAAAGTCCAATGCCACTGATCAGACCCAGGCCCATGCCACCAAAGCGACTTCCCGCCAGCAAACAACCTAACACAACTAGTAATTGAAGTATGATCATTGCCGCCTATCTAGATTTTTAGGGCTGTCCACAATAATTTCATGAACGCTTGCAATTTGCCACTGTAAAAGGCACCTAACCACTCTTGAAATTTCTGTGCTAACAAAGTAACTCCATTACAGTTTTATGCTATGGTAGAACTGGCTCTTTAGTAGGATGAAGCGTTCTATGACATCTCACAAAATCTTGTTTTTTGCAGTAACTCGTCGTTTTTTTGTGGTTAAAAACGCGTTAATACTTTTAATTCTTCTGGCCACATTTCACATCACTTTAGCGCAGGAATATAAACATTCCAATAAACCACCTTTGCACGGTAGTCACTGGGTTGCCATTACCGGAAAACCCCTTGCAGCCTCTGCAGGTGCCCTAGTTTTTGCTCGCGGGGGCAATGCAGTTGATGCTGCGTGCGCCATGTTAGCTGCTGCAGCCACGATGTGGGACACCTTAAGCTGGGGCGGTGAAACGCAGGCACTTATTCATAATCCACACACAGGCAAAGTTATAGCAATAAATGCATTGGGTGTTGCTCCTACAGGCGCCACGCCTGCTTATTTTCAAAATCAGCTCGGCATGGCGTACCCCCCTGAATATGGCCCACTTGCTGCAGTTACACCAGGCACTCCAGGTGGTCTTTTGGTGATGTTAGCTGAATTTGGCACGATGAGTCTTGAACAAGTGCTGGCTCCAGCCATGGAAATGGCAGCCGGTTATCCCATCGAAGAAGTGCAGTCAGAAAATATCGAAGGCAACAAATTACTGCTACGGTTGTGGGACGATTCGCGGCGCGTATTGTTGCCACATTACAACCCACTAAATCCAACTGCACAGGCAGCTCCTGTGGTGGGTGAAATGTTTGTGCAGGAAGATCTGCTTAACACTCTCAATAAATTAGTCGCATCCGAACGTGCAGCGCTTGCTACTGGTCTTAATCGTAAAGAAGCCATCATGGCAGCCTACGAACGTTTTTACCGGGGCGATATTGCGCAAGAGTTAACTCGTGCCGTGCAAGCGGCAGGCGGGTTGATCACTATGGCCGATCTCGATCAATGGCAAGTGCATATCGAAGAACCGGTCATGACTTCCTATAAGGGAATTGATGTATACAAGCTCAATACTTGGGTGCAAGGGCCGGTACTCTTGCAAACACTTAACATATTAGAAGGGTTTGATTTGCGTGGCATGGGCTATAACTCACCTGAATATATCCACACTTTGTATCAGGCGATGAACCTGGCCTACGCAGATCGTGATTTTTACTACGGTGATCCTTATGTGCCACCTGTAGAGCCTATCGGTGGCTTGCTGAGCAAAGACTATGCACGGCAACGTGCTGCATCTATTCCTAACGGACGCAATAATCCGTTGGTGTCACCAGGTGATCCTTATGCTTTCCAGGCGGGTGGCAAAAATCCTTACAGCACCGAACTGAAAAACTGGAAACCGAAAACTCCGGCGCTTGCTGTGGCTAGTACTAATACCATGACTCACGAAGCAGCCCTCCGAGCTGGCACCACGTCCATACAAGCTGCCGATGCTGAAGGTTGGGTAGTCTCGATCACGCCCAGTGGTGGTTGGGTGCCGGCTTTTATTGCAGGCTCAACCGGAGTAGGTCTTTCGCAACGTATGCAAAGTTTTGTGATGGACGGCAGTAGTAATCCTTTCAATGTACTCACACCTGGTCAGCGACCGCGCGCTACACTTTCGCCTAGCATGGCATTGAAAGACGGCAAACCTTTCTTGTCTTTTGCGGTACAAGGCGGCGATTTTCAAGATCAAAATCTGTTGCAGTTTTTTCTCAACGTAGTGGAATTTGGCATGGATGTGCAAGAAGCTAGCGAGGCAGCCAACATGGGCAGCTATCAGGCGCATAGTTCTTTTGGAGACCACATTAGCGAGCCAGGCAAGTTGTTGTTAAGGGCCGACATGCCCTATGACTTGATGGTACGCATGGAGAAGATGGGATATAGCGTGGTAACGGAAGGTCGTACCTCGGGCCCCATTAATGGCATATTTATTGATCAGGAACACGGCACATTAATGGGTGGATCAAGTGACTATGGCGATGACTATGGGGTGGCGTGGTAGAGAAATAAAGCAGGGTGCAGCACATCAACATAGTCTCTGTTGTGCAAACGAATATTTATTATTTAGCCAAGGGCATATGGTCGAAGAAATCAACGATTCCGGTTTCCAGTGAGTATTCGGCACCGACAACCAGCAAACCTTCGTTTTGAATTAATTGCTCCAAGATTTCCGAGCCATGGCGTAAATGATTGGCAGATGCACGTACATTGGCGCGTATTGCATGACGTACTATCGCTGTTTGATCGAGTTTTAAATCAGCGGCGAGTAGGGTTTCCACCGAAGGTGCCACTCGATCGACGATCGAGCGCAAATTGCGCGACTGATTGACTGTTGGTCGTTGTAATTCTTCTATTGTTGCTTCAATTGCGCCGCAATGGGTATGACCTAAAACAACCACCAGACGCGTGCTGAAGCGGGCTGCAGCAAACTCCACGCTGCCCACCTGCGATGCGGCCACAATATTGCCTGCAACGCGAATCACAAAAAGATCACCCAGTCCTTGATCAAATACGATTTCAGCTGGCACACGTGAATCGGAACAGCCCAGAATGATAGCGATGGGGTCCTGACCAGCCACCAGATCACTGTGTTTGATCGGAGCGCGAGTTTGGTCTTCAGTGGCAAAACGCTTGTTGCCTTGGCGCAACCGTTCTAGTGCATCTAATGCTGAAATCATTACTACGGGTACCTGATATTGAGCAGAAAATAATCTTATGGTGGTGAAATTAAGTCTTTTGCTAGGCTAAACTGATTTATCGAGGTGGCAGCAGGTTATAGTCTGCTGCCTGTCCAGCACAATGACTGATGATAACAAAAATTAGCTAAGCATTCGCAAAGAATATGCAGTTGTTACTGTGTTCTTGAAGCAAGAAATACGATGTTTACTATATTCAAGGTAATGGATTGATTTGCTGCCAAGAAATGGCCTAGTACGTTTTACCTAGTGCAGACTACTAAGCGACCCATGCCAACGCTAGTTTTGTTTTAGCTATCAATGTGTCTCTTTCAATTGGCTTTGGAATCACATCGATAATTCCTGAAAGAGCGTATTGATTATGACCTACGTCTGGTAGATGCGCAGTTAGAGCTATTATAGGGGTGTTACTGTTCAGGGGGTTGGCTTTGATAATTGTCGATGCTTCTAATCCGCCAATTCCGGGCATCATTATATCCATGTAAATCAACGCGTATTTATTTGCGGCTGCTAGGTTAACAGCTGCCTCCCCACTGTCAGTCTGATCAACGCGAAAGCCCAATTGCTTAAGTATGATAGAACCGATTTCAAGATTTATATCATTGTCATCTACCAGCAGAACATGACCATTGAATTTTGTGTCCAGATGGTAGATTGAATTAACCGCGGGTTTAAGCTCAATCTCCTGTAATACTTTTTGAGCCTCAATCTCAATCCAGAAAGTCGAACCTTTACCCACAGTAGAAATTACCCCAACTTTTCCTCGAAGTGTGTTTGAAAGCGTTTTGCAAATATGCAGGCCCAGGCCAGAGCCTCTGGAATTTGCTGTATGCGTTGGCTTTCTCCAGAACATGTTAAATATATTTTTTTGATCATCTGCGGAAATTCCAACACCCCAATCTTCCACTTCTATTCTCAATAAAAATTTTCCAGAAGCGTCTGGAGCGCTAACCGGACGAACACTTAAAGTAATGGTTTTTGAGCCAGAATGTGTAATGCTATTGGACAGCATGTTTATAATTATGCGCGATATAAGAACATCATCGCATTTAATATATTGCGGCAAGGTTTTATCAAAAATAAAATTTAAAACGATATTTAATTGCAACGAAGATGAAGAAAACAATGAAACTATATTTTCGAAATATGTTTCCGTAGAAAAGCAGGTTTCGTTAATTGGAGTGTTAATGTCTTTTCCGTATTCCAATAATTTGTTCACAAGCGAAAGCAAAAATTTTCCGGAGCGATTAGCAATTTGTAGAAACTTAATTTTTTCTACCTTGTTGGAAGTAGACTCCAAAAGTTCGATGGCATTTAGTAAGCCGTTCAGAGGAGTTCGTAACTCATGGCTGACCATCAAGACGAAGTTGGAATTATCTTCGATGGTCTGCATCGCCTCATTTCTGGATTTAGTCAATTTGTGAGTAAGACTTTCTAGGTCGCGTTGCATTATATTTAGAGCTGTGAGTTGAGTTTCCATTACAGGCTGCGTGTCCAAGAGCGGGTAATCGGCTATCGAAACGTTATTTGATGCATAATTCTTGGTCATCCAGCTCAACCACGGATTGCACAATAGTAAAAAACAAGACTGATTCTCAATTTCTGTATGTATTATTTTGGCTCTGCATGCTAGTTTTTCATTTAACAATTCTATGAGAATTATTTTCCCAATCCAAAAATCTAAGTTTTTTTCAGCAATCGAGAAGTTAGTTGCGCAGTCTTTTAGCTTAAAAAAATCTGTCAGATGTTTCCCTTGCCACGCTTCGCCTACATGGGTAAGCATTCTTTCGCTTGCATAGATTAATTGTCCGTCTAGGGATAGGCCTAGCGTTAACGGGTACAAATTTAGCAAGTCATCCTTGTTTATGTGAAAATTCATGACTATCTCTTACGGAGGATAAAAGTTGTAGTTTCGCCATCTGAGGTCTCGTGGCGCCTTACATATTCGATCACTATATTTTCATCAAAATATACAGCCAATCCTTCAATGATCCCAAGCATAAATGGGGTAAATCCTTTTCTGGTGCTGCGGTATAAAATGTGCAATGTGGAAGGGTCAATTCTTTTTGTTTCAATTATGGGTGGTGCATAATTAATAAAAACAGATGCAATTTGTTCGTGCATGGAATTGATGTTTGTTAACAATTCAAAGCTGTTTTTCCCATATTGATTGATTAAGTTTGAATAATTAGTTTTCGCAGTCTTAAGTACCCAATAAATACCGAATTCTTTCAGAAATTGCTCGGCAGGAATGTTCAATATTTTGGACGCGGTGCTAATTATGGAATATGCGATGTTATCAGAGTAGTTATTAAGGGAAAGAAACGCTTCATCATCTGCTTTTGAGTTTATAAATACCTCTTCCCATTTGGCTTTCCCGTGCTTCTCACAAATCATGTCCTGTAGACTTTTATGTATCATTCCATACATGACTATCCTCCACAGTATTCATCGATTGCACAAATATTCTTCAATGCATAATTTATGTAGTGCCGATATCAGTTGCCAATTTCTCGGTCCATCTTTTTATTGCAAGGCTGGTCAAATCCAAAGCGTTAATCGATTTATTAACAAAAGCGACACTTTCTTCTGTGTTGTGGAGCTTTAAATTTACTTCAAGTGCCTTGAGTTTTTCAAATAGTTGCATGGCGCCGATCATGGCTGCAGTCGAGCTAGTTTTATGTGCGCAGTTCAATAGCTCGTCTCGATTATCAAGCTGATAGACATTCTTGATCAAAACATTTTTCAACGCTGGCAGAGAATCCAAAAACTTAAGATAGAGTCGCAGTAATTGCGCTTTATCGGTTGTTTCAATTCTTATCTGGAGAGCTGTGTTGTCAAAAATCACACATGCATCGTCTTTTTTAGATGTATTTTTTATATTTTCTGAAAACATTTAGAGGTATATCCCTCAGCTGTTTATAAAATACTAAGTAATGATTGTCTCGATTTGTATTTTTGGATTGACTTGCCAGAATACCAACATTGTCACCCCAGCTACTCTTGCCGTCTATATTAACTCCTATGACCTGTCTCTTAACGAGTGTAAAAACGTCATATTAATACGTAAGGTCGACATGGTTAGCCCAGTTATAAGTAAAGCTGAGGATCAAAAACCTTTTCGATGTTAAGTTGTTTCATTAATGGGTGCTGAGGCTTTTTTAGTTGGAAAAGTAGAGAATTACCTAAGTAGATATAGGTAACAAAGTTGTTATCCACATGCCAGCATTCAGTCAGACTTTACCTTACCTTTTAGGTTGCTACAAATCTGAATCAAATGGGGAAATAATCACGAATGGGTTGTGATATGGTTGCATATATTGCAATACTCAGGGTTATAAGAAGCTGTCTGCCGTAGCACATACAAACTGAGCAATACCAGCACACTACTTCACTTTATTACCGTCGATCCCGGATCCTAACCATGATAAACCGTGTAGATATTGCCCGCCGGTCTGGCAGTGCAGCCATAATTTTGCTGCTAACAGTTACACCAGTATTGGCTCACCATCCCATTCAAGCCAAGTTTGATGAAAGTCGTTCACTGACCCTGACTGGCACCATCACTGAAATTGATTGGTCCAATCCGCATGCTCACATTTTCATTAACGTTGCTGGAGCGGATTTGACCTTGGCCAATTGGGCAATTGAGCTTGAAAGCACTATAGAACTTGAATTGAGCGGTTTCAGTACTGAAACAGTGAGTATAGGAGATATCATCACTGTCGAAGGTCCAGTTGCTATCAATGGCAGTAGACAAATCTGGGGCGAGACGGTAATGGCAGCTGGCAAACCAGTTTTTGCCATTGCAGAGAATGTATTTGCAACATTGCTAGCAAGCAGTCCCGCCGGACCTCTCCCGCGCTGGCCTGACAATCAGCCTAGACTAGGGCCTCCTGTGGGAGCCACGGGCTATTGGACACTACCAAGCGCCACGAGTTTGGTGGAAGTAGGTGTCACAGTTCCTATGGATCAACATGGTCAATTGGGCAACCTAGCAGACGCAGCCAAAGTGGCTCCGTTCCAGGCCTGGGCGCTTGATGTTTATAAACTACGTCAAGGCAATCATCAAAAAGATGATCCCTCTTTCCTTTATTGCATACCTCCAGCCGGCCCTAGAATATTTCAGAATTCTTTTGGACTACAGTTTGTAGAACAACGAGAGCGTGAGCGGATTTTTATTTTGGCGGCAGGTGGCAATGGTAATTGGCGCCAGATTCATACCGATGGCCGCGATCAGGTAGGACAAGTGTCGGGAGATGATAATAACCCGCTGTTTTTTGGCCGATCGGTTGCTAAATGGGAAGGTGACACCCTGGTGGTCGATTCCAAAGGTTTTAATGAAGGGTTCTGGTTTTCCAATGGTGGCCTGCCACATACCTCACAGTTACATCTGGTCGAGCGCTTCACACGTCTGGATCTCAACACATTGAATTACGCAGTTACTGTCGATGATCCAGGTGCTTATACACGCGAATGGACCAGTAGTTGGACCCTGCAGTGGGTGCCTGGCTTAGAATTGCCCGAATATTACTGTCAAGACAACAGGCCTTGATTAACAGTGTTTCAGGGTTACGAAAATCTTTCGCAAGGAGAAATCAGGTGCAAATAAAATTTAGGCAAATATTTACTACTTTTTCGCTACTGCCATTATTGTTTTTGGCCACTACAACAACTTTTGCCGCGGAACCAGAGGCCCCACCATCTTTGCCAGCACCACGGCATGCTGATGGTCGAATCAATTTTGGGCCTCCCGAAGGTGAAGCCGGATTTTGGGCTAGACGTACAGCCAATTTAGTCATCAACCCCAATTCCTACGAGGCACGTGCCACACTAAGATCACCTATTCACATAGATGCTGTGCCGTTGCAACCATGGGCACTAGCAATAACAAATTTTCGCCATAGTCTTTATCTGGCCAGTGAGCCTTATACTCGGTGCAAACCAGCGGGTGGTCCACGTCAAATCATGTCGCCTTATGGGTTCGAAATAATCGACATGCCAGAACTAGAGAGGGTTTATATATTAACCATTTCCAATGCGATGACTTATCGCATTATTTATATGGACGGTCGTGAACATCCTGCAAATTTGCATCCCTCTTATTTCGGTCACTCAGTGGGTCACTGGGAGGGCGATACCTTGGTGGTCGATACCATCGGCATGAATGAATCATCCTGGATGAGTCGGGACGGCTTGCCAAGCACAGATCAATTACATCTGACAGAAAGATTTACCCGTGAGAATAAAGATACCATGCAATACAAAGTCACCATTGATGATCCAGGGGCCTACACAGCACCCTGGGAAAGTGGCTTTGTAGTAGGTTGGTCTGATGGGGAAGAAATGTTCGAATATGTATGCCAGGAAAACAATTTGTCGCCCGAGTCCATGCTGGGTGAAGGTCGTATAAGTACAATTGTGCCCTAATCATAAGCATACATTTGCCAACTTCAAGATGACGAAATTAGTGCAAAAAAAGATAAATAAACTTAGCGCAGGAATTTGCCATGTATAAATTTATGATGGGTTTTTTATTAACTCTGGTGTGTTTTATTTCTACGGCGGTGGCGCAAGAAGGGCATCCGCTTGTCGGTACTTGGCAGGGCGAATGGGGTTCCACTACTGCTGATAGTAATTTTTTGACTATCATCATGTACTGGGATGGTAAGGCTATAACTGGACTGGTCAATCCCGGGCCAGACTCCACTTCATTACAAACAGTACAGCTTGACTCTTCAAGTTGGACAGTAACGATTGAAACCGACCTAAAGGATGAGGCAGGCACTGCTTTTCATTTTAAAGCAAAGGGTATGCTGGAGAATATAGGTTCGCAAACTCGATCTTTACATGGCGAGTGGCAGCATGAAAGTGGCAAGGGAAATTTCACTCTCACACGGCAAAGCGGGACTTGAGAAAAGGCAGGGTGTAAGGGTTTTACAACACCAGTGCTTGCAGGCGACGTAAAATTTGCAGCGCTATTTCTCGCCGCATTTCCTGTTGAATAATTTTAGCTTCATCGGTTTTGGCTACAGCATTTTCTGGATCTGCCAGATATACTTTTTCCAAGGTAATGATCTCAGGTTCAATCAGGATGGTCGCAGAATTATTTAATTGAAACTGCACACCCATGCTTAGTTCATATTCACCAGCACGAGCCTGACTGTTTACGCTCAGTGCGCGTTCAAAAAATTGTTCAGAGCCCACCTGCAAGCGATAATCAGTAACTCCCCCTGCATCCAAAACTACTTTGTTGTTGCGTAACACGCGGCGTAATTCTCGCACGAAAGCACTGTTTGGATCTGCGCTTTGCACCTGTAAGGATTGTAATGCCAAAGGTAATTCGGCACTGCCGCGCAAAGTAAAACCACAAGCACTCAACAAGCCAATTACTGTCAGTGTGATTAACAGGCGGAACCCGGTGGATGTTTGCACGTTTAGTCCTCGACAAATGCAGCTTAAGCTTGAGAGTGAAGTTTATATTGGATATTGCCCATCGCACTTATGAGGCAGCAACGAAAGCTAGTCTGCATTTTTATGCAGATTTTCAACTCACCACAATGTTAATCAGACGATCTGGAACCACGATCACTTTGCGCACAGTGAAACCGTTAGTAAATTTCAGGATGGTCTCATTAGAAAAAGCTGCAGCCTCAATAGATTCATTGCTACTGCCGGCAGCTAACTCCAGCACAGTACGCAATTTACCATTAACCTGAGCCGCAATGCTGACCTTGTTTTGCACCAGCGCACTTTCATCATAACTGGGCCATGCTGCATCGATGACCGCGCCCTGTTTACCCAGATGGTGCCAGAGCACATGACACATATGCGGCACGATGGGAGCCAATAACAACACCATGGCTTCCATTGCTTCCTGTACAACGGCCTGATGCTGGCCGCCGTCTTGTACTGTTTGCGTAGTGCAATATTTACTGAGATCGTTATACAGTTCCATCACTGCCGCAATTGCAGTATTGAATACCTGACGGCGCTCATAATCATCGCTTACTTTTTTTATGGTGCTGTGGGTTTTCAGTCGTAATTCTTTTTGCACCTCGTTCAATTGGGCAAGTACCAGCGGCGCTGGAGCGGGGTTGAAGCTGCCAATAATTTTCCATAGTCTTTTAAGAAAACGATAAGCTCCTTCTACGCCACTGTCGGACCATTCCAAACTCTGGTCAGGTGGCGACGTAAACATCATGTACATACGCACAGTATCAGCGCCGTATTGTGCAATCAGACCTTCTGGGTCGACAGTATTGCCTTGCGACTTCGACATTTTGGTGCCGTCTTTAAGCACCATACCCTGGGTGAGCAGACGTTTAAATGGCTCATCAGTAGTAACCAGGCCTTCGTCGCGCAACAGTTTGTGGAAGAAGCGCGAGTACAATAAATGTAGGATGGCGTGTTCAATACCTCCGATGTATTGGTCAACATCCAGCCAATAAGATACCTCTTTCTTGTTCAGCATTCCCTCGGCATAACGGGCACAAGTAAACCTAGTGTAATACCACGACGATTCCATAAAAGTGTCGAAGGTATCTGTTTCACGCTCTGCTTTACCACCGCAACTTGGGCAAATGCAGTTGATAAAAGAGTCCATTTTTTTGATAGGGGAGCCACTACCATCAAATTCCACGTCCACTGGCAAGATCACAGGCAAATCTGCGTCAGGTACACGTACGGCACCACAAGAGTTGCAATTGATAATTGGGATGGGAGTGCCCCAATAACGTTGGCGACTGACTCCCCAGTCGCGCAAACGAAAATTCACCGTCTTGCGGCCGGTGCCTTGCGTTAGGAAATACGTGGTCAGTTGTTCAAACGCCTGCTTAAAATTAAGACCTGTATAAATACCCGAATCGATCAAGAGGCCCTTGTCGACAAAAGCTGCTTTTTTGATATCACAATTTTGATGACCACCGGGCATAATTACCTGTTTTATGGCGAGCTTATATTTCTGTGCAAACTCGTAATCACGTTGGTCATGCGCGGGCACAGACATCACAGCACCAGAGCCATAAGACATCAGCACAAAATTGGCAACCCAAACAGGCACTAGTTCTCCTGTTATGGGATGAATGGCTTTAATGCCGGTATCCATACCTTCTTTTTCGAGCGTGGCCATGTCGGCTTCGGCGAGTTTGATGTTGTCCTGGCGTTTGATAAATGCAGCTAAAGCAGGGTTACTGGTGGCTGCTTGTAGGGCCAGTGGATGTTGTGCAGCAATTGCACAATAGGTAACACCCATAATGGTATCTGGGCGGGTCGTATAAACGGTGAAAATGTCCTTGCTGCCGGCCACCTTAAATTCAAATTCAAGACCTTCGGAGCGGCCAATCCAGTTTTGTTGCATCACCCGTACGCGTTCCGGCCAACCGTCGAGTTTGTCGAGATCACGCAGTAGCTCATCTGCATAGTCGGTAATTTTGATGAACCACTGTGGAATTTTGCGGCGTTCCACTAAAGCGCCGGAACGCCATCCACGCCCGTCAATCACTTGTTCATTGGCAAGCACGGTCTGATCAATCGGATCCCAGTTCACTTCAGCGTCTTTTTTGTAGACTAGACCTTTCTCAAACAGGCGACAGAAAAACCATTGTTCCCAGCGGTAATAATCGGGATGACACGTGGCAATCTCGCGATCCCAATCGTAGGCATAACCAAGTTGCTGCAATTGCTTGCGCATGTAGGCAATGTTTTCATAGGTCCATTGGGCGGGCGGAACGTTATGTTTCATGGCTGCATTTTCTGCAGGCAGACCAAACGCATCCCAACCCATTGGCTGCAACACATTAAAGCCACGCATACGCTGAAAACGCGAAATTACATCGCCGATGGTGTAGTTGCGGACATGTCCCATGTGTAACCTGCCGCTGGGATAGGGAAACATGGAGAGGCAGTAAAACTTTGGTTTGGCAAGGTTGACTTCAACTTTGAAGCTGCCGTGTTCGCGCCAATAGTCTTGGGCAGCGGTTTCAACTTCTTTGGGGGTATAGTCTTCAGAGATGGATAGGGACATTGGCTTTACTGTTGCTTAAAAATTGACCGCGAAGAATACCAAACAAAGCACTGTTGCCTCCACCACCCAATTGGGTGTGAGAGTCAAATTTTCTAAAGCACTTTGTGCATGCGCCAGGCATCTTGACCGTCTTCGTAATAGTCGGGGATGCTGGCAAAACTTACATAATGTAATTTTTTATAGAGAGCGATGGCGCTAATGTTGCCTTTGGCTACTTCTAACCGGATATGAGTGCATCCTTGTTGTTTGCCTTTTTTTGCCGCGCGCTCAAGTAATTTACCCCCCAAGCCCATGCCGCGGGCCTTAGGCGCAATGGCCAGCGAATAAGCACGAACAACTGTGCTGTTCTTACGGGTAAAGGCCAAACAATAGCCAAGCAGTTGTCCAGGGCTAGCAGTTGCATTGGCAACCAAAAGAATACCATTGCTAGCGTTAATCCAATGGCGCATACGGCGCTCATTCAATCGTTCACCGGTAAAACTGAGGTTTTCAAGGGCCAGTAGATTAGCGAGATCTGCCGCGCGTGCCGGGCGAATATGGCAGGATAGTTTTGGGGAAGTTTTCATCAGTAATGCTAACGAGCAAAATGGGGGGATTAATCGCTAACTAGTGGCTGGACTGGTGTTAAGAACTAAAGTCAGGATTCTAACACCGCGCTCGATATTCCGTCTTGCTTTAGGTTGAAAAAAAGGCATACTGCGGTCGTATCAGGCACGAGTAGGGAGACCACGAAATACATGTCCAACGTACTTATCGTAGTGGACCGACTGGAAGATTGGGAGCCCTATTACCCAAGCGATCTGGTAATTTCATTTGATCAATATCTCTCATTAAAAACCACTCCCAATCAGCGTATTCGTGTACTCAATCTGTGCAGTGATTACAGTTACTTGAGTCAGGGTTATTACTGCTCATTGCTGGCGGAAGCCAAAGCTCATCATGTAATTCCTCCCAGCAAAGTACTTAACGATATCTGGTCGCCCATGCTTTACCAGTTAAACGTAGAAGAGCTGTTTTCTGCCCTCAACAAGATGTACCGCAATCAGGAACGCCCCGACCAACTCGAATTCAAAACTTATTTTGGTCAAGTAGAAGAACCTTCGCTCAAGCCGCTGGCGCGAGTAGTATTTGAACGGTTTCCATCCCCCATCGTATCGCTCACTTTGAAATATCTGGATGGCAACTGGGTGATTGCCGATCTCGGCATCATCGACCATAAAAGTTTAACCGATGCCGAAGAAACTGCCTTTGGTGAGGCCCTTGATAATTTCAGCCGTGAAATATGGCATCCGAAAAAAACTCGTAAACATGCCAAGTACGATCTAGCCGTATTGGTCAACGAGAAAGAAGTCTATCCACCTAGCAACATGCCGGCTATCAAGAAATTTATACAAGCCGGCAAAAACCTAGGTGTTAACGTCGAAATTATTTCGCCCGATGACTTTATGCGTCTGCCTGAATTCGATGCTTTGTTTATCCGCGAAACTACTAGTATAGAACATCACACTTATCGCTTCTCCAAAAAAGCAGAGAGTTTGGGTTTGGTTGTAATAGACGATCCCACCTCCATTTTGCGCTGCACCAACAAAATATATCTTGCCGACTTGTTCGCTACTACCGGAGTGCCTGCACCGAGGACATTGATTCTTAACCGTGATCGTCCCGAACAACTGGCTTTGGCTGCAGAAACTCTTGGATTTCCGATTGTAATAAAAATCCCTGATGGTTCTTTTTCGCGCGGAGTAGTCAAAGTAGAGGATATGCACGAGTTACACAGCAAAACTCGTCCTCTGTTTGAAGAATCTAGTTTGTTGTTAGCGCAGGAATTTTTGTACACTGATTTCGATTGGCGTATTGGCATCCTCAATAATAAAGCGCTGTATGCTTGTCGCTATTACATGGTCAAAGATCACTGGCAGATTTACCGGCACTCTGATGAACCCAGCGACAAAACAAAAGCCAAAGCTGGCGGTTTCGATACCCTACCCACCTTCGAAGTGCCACGTTCAGTTTTGCAAGCGGCACTCAAGGCTACCAAAGCGATCGGTGACGGTTTTTATGGCGTAGATGTGAAACAGTGGGGCGATAAAGCCTACGTGATAGAAGTAAACGACAACCCAAGCATTGAAGCTGGAGTTGAAGATCAATACCTGGGCAACGAATTGTATAGCTTAATCATGCAAGAGTTTGTACGGCGTATTGAAGAATAAATAATTGGTACCATTTCAACAGTCCATAACTAGATGAGCCTAAAATGACTATTAAAGTTGGCGATAAAATTCCGTCTGTAACTCTCAAGGTGATGGGAGAAAAAGGTCCGCAGAATATCACTACGAATGAATTGTTTGACGGCAAAAAAGTGGTGATGTTTGCAGTACCAGGTGCCTTCACCCCTGGGTGCTCACTGACGCATCTTCCAGGTTATGTAGTAAAAGCCGATGAAATAAAAGCTAAAGGTGTAGACACCATTATTTGTATGTCGGTAAACGATGCCTTTGTCATGTCTGCCTGGGGCAAAGCACAAAATGCTGATCATCTCATTATGCTAGCCGACGGCAATGCTGACTTCACTAATGCCATGGGTCTAGCTTTGGACGGTAGCGGCTACGGCATGGGCACACGTTGCAAACGGATGGCGATGGTGGTGGACAAGGGTCTTGTAACGCATTTTGTGATCGAACCTCCTGGTGGCATTGTGGTTAGTTCTGCCGAAGCGATTTTGCAGGTTCTGTAAACGTTGTTTCATGCTGCTGGCTGATCCGAGATTTGACCTACTCAAGACAGTCCTCTTTTTATTGGTTTGGTAGAAAAATACCAACAACGATAGGGATACAGCATGTTTTATGGCTACAAAATTGCCAACAACAGTTCTGTTGATAGCCGCAAGTTTTCTTTCCAGCTATAACCAATAATTTCCTGACCGGTTTCTTTGTCAAGAAAAGGCATCTTCTCGTTATCGTTTACCAGAAAACGATAATCTACAGTGACTTCCTCGCCCGCTTGCATTGCGCGCATGGCAAACACAAATCCCAAATGCCACAGTCCACTGGGATGAAAAGAATGATTCACATAACAGTCATCTGGCCAATCGGTGCTTACAGTGTGGTAGGTTTCAAACCAGCGGACACAGGCATCGTCTTCGGGTGAGCCAGCCACCAACGCTTCTCGTTCTGCTTTGTTATAAACTTTGTTGATGGCATCTGGGGCAAGTAATACCTGACCCTGTGTTACTGCCTCCAATAAATACACACCTTTGCCGTGGGCATGGCGGGCAAGTTTGATTTCATAGTTCGGGACAATCATGCCTTAGTAAACCTGTAGCGGATTTGAAGATTTAGCAGAATAAGGATAGATCCTCGGGAAGTCCATCCATATAAAATTGTAAAGTAAGTTGCTATTAAAACGAGTGATTTCGGGCGCATTAACTCAGTTTTAATATGCCTCTGATTGATCGTGTTATGGTGGATAACTAGCTCAGCATCACGCGTGAACATATCCATGTAGATCTCATCGACTTCCCTGCCGATGAGGGCTCCTGAACTAGGTGTTCACCATGACCACATGTTTGTCGTGTAACTCTAATTTTAAGCTGGCTCACTACAAGTTTTTGCCGAAATTAAGTTAGTGTACTCAACAGCAGGTACAATGTTTTATTTTTAGATAGTTATTAAAAATGCATATTTTCAACGCAATTTTCCCTGTAGTTGCTATTGCTGCCTTGGGTTATGCCGTTCGCTATTTCAAAGTGCTGACGGCTACTGATGGCGAAACAATGGAGCGTATTGCCTTCAATTTTCTGATTCCCTGCTTGTTGTTTTTGGGGACTGCCACCACACAATTGCCGGCAAATATGGATTGGATGTTTTTGCTGGCTTTTTTTTTAACGGTTCTGTTGGTCTATCTGCTTAGCATGGGTATTGGTTCGGTTATGTTTGGTTATTCCATCCGTGAACTTAGTGTGTTTGGTATGGGTGGAGCTTATTCAAATGTCACTGTTCTAGGCTTACCGATAACACTTGAAATATTAGGAACTAAAGCACTAGTGCCGATGTTCATAATTATTTCTGTCCATAATCTGTTGATATTTTCTTTTGGTACCGTGGTGGCAGAAAGCAAAAGTGCTGCAGGCAATAACTTGCCCCAACATTTGCTGCATATCCTTCAGGAAATGTTACTCAATCCGATCAGTTGTAGTCTTATAGCTGGACTTGTCTTTAATTTACTGGGCTTTTCCTTGTACCCAGCACTGCTGGCAACATTGGAAATGATAAGTAGAGCTGCTATACCGGGAGCAATTTTTGCGTTGGGTGCGGCGTTGACTCGTTATCATGTGCGCGGTCAGATCTCAGCAGCAATAACTATGGTTGGATTAAAACTTCTGGTACTGCCCGCACTGATGTGGCTGATGATGACACAGGTGTTCACAGTGCAAGAGGACTGGACGCAAACGGCAGTGGTGATGTCCTGTATGCCAGCCGGTATAAGCGTGTATGTGTTTTCCCGTCGTTATCAAAGTTGTGAAGCTGCTGCAGCAGCTGCCATCGTGATTTCATCACTGGCAGCTATTGCCTCGATAACGCTGTTTTCGTGGTTGCTTGGTGTGGGGCTGGATTAAAAATAAAAGAAAAAAATCTGTGTAAAGCTGTCGCTGTAAGCAGGCGCTGTAAACTGCTCTAGAGTGAAGTTCTTGTGTATACCCGCTGAATGCCGAGGTCGTTTTCCAGAAGTAATGGTGAGGGTTGGCCCAGTCAATGATTTATGCTTGGTAGTATTAAATGACGCTTTTATGCAAAGGAAAGCTAGTGTTTATTTTTTATTTGCCGAAAGATTATAGGCAAGAAATTTAGAAACAAAATGTAAAAACACAGTCCCAGCACTGGCCAGCTACCCCAATACGAATAAGGGGTACGCCCCGTAAAAAATGACACATTGCCACTCAGAGTTTCAGCACGGAATTGTTTGGTGCGTGCCACTATTGCGCCTTTCTCATTGATGATTGCGGATATGCCATTGTTAGTAGCGCGCACCATAAAACGGGCATTTTCGCGTGCACGCATTGCTGCCATTTGTAAATGTTGCGGTGGACCCCACGATGCACCGAACCAAGAATCATTGCTGATTGTTAGTAAAAAATCTGCATTTATGGCCTGTTGTCTTACCAACTCTTGATAGGCCACTTCATAACATATAAAGGGAGCAACCTGCAGATTTTTGATGGACAGGTGATTTTGCCCGGCAGGGCCCGGAGCTAGAGAAGACATCGGCAACGAAAAAATCTCCAATACACTTGCGAGCGTGGAACGTAGTGGAACGTATTCACCAAACGGCACCAATTTGAGTTTATGCCAACTGCCACTGCCATTCCCCAGTACGGTAATGCTGTTATAAATTTTGTCAGATTCCTCATAAAAAATTCCCGAAACCAGTGCGCTGTCATTGCGCAGTGCCAGGGCACTAAAATAGTCGAGCACATCATTTGCGTTTTGGTATAACAAGGGAATTGCTGTTTCTGACCACAGCACCATGTCATTTTTCCACAGTGAGCTGCTGAGTTCTTCGTAGCGATCAAGGTTGCGCTGAATATTAGCGCTGTCGAATTTTTCATTTTGGTCAATGTTCGCCTGTACCAAACCGACCGAGAAATTCCTTTCTGGTACCAAAGTTACCCAGGACACTTGTGTGCTGCATATGGCGAATATCCAAATCAGTAGCAACACAATTCCCAATTTTCTTTGTACCAGTGGCAACAATGATCGTGCCGTTGAGCACAAGCTAAACAACTCGGCGAGTATGGCGCCACTGCATACAACTAAAAAGCTGAGGCCTAACACCCCGAACATGGGAGCGATGCCTGATACCAGCGTAGTTACATGGGCGTATCCGAGATAGAGCCAAGGAAACCCGGTGAGAAACCAGGCTCGACACCATTCAACAAGAACCCAACAAGCACTAAATCCAAGAATCGGTAGTACACGTCTGGTGAATTTACTGAAGAGCCAGCATTGCAGTACAAAAAAACAGGCCAAAGCAGCAACAAACAATAGTGTGAGCCCAGCGGCCAAAAATGCAGGGGTATTACCGTACACGTAGATACTGACATAAACCCAAGACGTACCAACCCCAAAAAAACCTAATCCATACCACCATCCAAGCAGAGCAGCTTGGCGTGGTGAGCTCAATTTTACTAACTGATAGAGGAGGGCAACCGAAAGTATGCCGAGCGGCCAAAAATTGATTGGGCTCAAGGCCAGTGGTGCCAGCGCACCAGCCGTTAAAGCCCACAAAAATTGATAATGCACAGGTGAAGAGGTGGGCTTCATTTTGCTTTTTGGCATACTTGTAACAAACGAATTTGCCGATTGTCGACATTCAATATCTTGAATGTGTAAAGGCCAATGACCACACTTTCATCCCGCTGAGGGATACGACCAAAATGGCTGAGCACAAGTCCTCCGATAGTGTCGAAATCTTCTTCCGGAAACTGGCAATTGAAATGATCGTTGAAGTCTTCAATTGGCGTTAGTGCTTTGACTGTATGATTGTTTGCATCAATTGCCTTGATAAACACCTCGTCGTCGATGTCATGTTCATCTTCGATTTCACCAACGATCTGCTCCAATACATCTTCGATGGTACAAAGTCCTGCTAGATCACCATATTCATCGATGACAATCGCCATGTGATTGCGATTTTCACGAAATTCTTTGAGTAGGTGATTAAGTCGTTTCGATTCCGGTACAAAAGTCGCGGGACGCAAAATATCCTTGAGCTCAAATTTTCGGTTTTCACGTTCTAAGGCTAAGGGTAGTAAATCCTTGGCCAGCAAAATGCCGATTACTTCATCAATGGTGTCACCAATCACCGGGAAGCGAGAATGTTGTGCTTCGATAACCACTGGCAAAATTTCATGTGGAGTAGCGCTGGCTTTTACCGTGACAACTTGGGAGCGCGGAATCATGATGTCACGCACCTGCATTTCAGATACCTGCAAGGCTCCTTCAATGATGCTGAGCAAGTCAGCATCTATAACTTTATTACGCTGGGCTTTACGCAATACCTGCACCAGATCGCGGGTAGAATCCACTTGGTCAGTAAATAGTTTTTTTAGTTTGCCGATCCAGGAGGAACGTCCTGAATCGCGGCTAGAATGGTCATTGCTCATGGTGGTTTTTGGTGCTTTTTATTAATGAAAATTTGTTATTGGTAGGGATCGTTATAACCAAGTTCAGCCAGTATTTTTATTTCGAGTTCTTCCATCCGTGCGGCATCTTTTGCTTCTTCATGATCAAAGCCATTCAGATGTAATACACCGTGTATCGTTAGATGTGCCCAGTGTGCATCCAATGTTTTATGTTGGGCAGTAGCTTCACGCTCGACTAGTGCCGCACAAATGGCCAGATCTCCAAGAACGTTGGCTGCTAATAACTGTGCAGGTACCGGGAATGACAGAATGTTGGTGGCACCGGTTTTGTGGCGGTATTGATGGTTAAGTGCCGCAGATTCTTCTTCATCCACAATTCTGATACACAGTTGCTGTTGTTTATGCTCAGGGGCAAGCATAGTCATGGTAACGGTTGCCCAAAGTTTAAAATGTTTGCGCAAGGGAATGGGGTAACCATTACTGGCATTATGCAGATCAACTGTCACGATCATGCAAACGCTCTTTGTCCTGGTTGTGGTTAAGTTCATGCCCTTTGTCGGCGGAATTCAGCGATGAAATATTTTTTTGGTCATATACATCGTAGGCTTCCACGATACGCTGCACGATAGGGTGTCTGACTACATCGGCAGAGCTGAACCAGTTAAAACTGATGCCTTTTATTTTTTGGAGCACACTGGTTACCTGCACTAAACCAGAACGGGTGCCTTTGGGAAGATCGATCTGGGTAACATCACCCGTAATCACAGCGGTAGATCCAAAACCGATACGGGTAAGGAACATTTTCATTTGGGTGGTAGTGGTGTTCTGACTTTCATCCAGAATGATGAAAGAGTTATTCAAAGTGCGCCCCCGCATATAAGCCAGCGGTGCAATTTCGATGGCATTACGTTCGATCAGTTTGACCACCCGTTCGAAGCCCAGCATTTCATACAAGGCGTCGTAAAGGGGGCGTAAATAAGGATCAACTTTTTGGCTCAGATCGCCTGGCAGAAAACCCAGTTTTTCGCCTGCTTCTACTGCTGGCCGTACTAGCAAAATTCGGTTGACTTGCTCACTCATCAAGGCTTCTACCGCACACGCTACCGCTAGATAGGTTTTGCCAGTACCGGCAGGACCAATGCCAAATGTGATGTCGTGTTTCATGATTGCTTGCACGTACAAATTTTGGTGCAGGGTACGTGGTTTGATGGAGCATTTGGGGGTACGCAAAACCAGTAGATCGGCGTCTAGAGCAGAGCTCTCCTCTCTGCCAACGCTGACATGGGACACTGCTTCAATCAGGTGTAGATGAATCAAATCGGGGGTCAGCAAAGTTGTCTGGTTGGTTAATTGGTACAGACTGACTAAGAGGTCAGTACCGGTTTGGACTGCCGTTTCAGTGCCGGTTAATTGAAAAACATTGCCGCGATAGGTGATGCTGAGTTGGAGACGCGCTTCGAGCAGACGAATATGTTCATGGTGGTGTCCGCACAAGTTAGCGAGACGCTGGGGGTTGTCAGGTTGTAATTCCAGTCTATGTGTGTGATTGGCATTGATCATGAAGGGAAATCAGGGGCTCCGGGTTATTGCTATGTGGATTAGTATAACAAGGCAGGTGAGTATTAGTATTAATTTTTCCAGTACGCGTGGGCGTGCTAGCTTGGCTTGAAACGGGAGATCCCCAAAGATTTTTAAAAATAAAATTTATCATTATTTACAGTTAGTTGGAGCGGGTTTATAAGTTGTTTTATATGCCGGGCAAGCCCTGCTTAAACAAGCTCGCCACGCAAGGTATTAGTCCACACGCTGGTAATGCGGATATCTGCAAAGGTGCCAGTAACAGCAAGATTGTCCGTGCGGAAATTAACAATACGGTTGTTCTCGGTGCGACCCTGTAACTCGCCAGGATCTTTGCGTGACGGGCCGGTGACCAGGACTTTTTCGACAGTGCCAACCATGGCTTCGCTGATACGGGCGGCATTTTGTAGGATACGGGTTTGTAAAATTGCCAGACGTTGTTTTTTCACTTCCATGGGAGTGTTGTCTGGCAAATCTGCGGCTGGAGTACCGGGGCGGGGGCTGTACACAAAACTGAACGAAGTATCAAAGTTGATTTCTGCAATCAGGTTCATGGTGTCGGCAAAGTCTTGGTCGGTTTCGCCTGGAAAACCCACGATAAAATCCGACGAAATACTGATATTCGGACGAATCTTGCGTAATTTTCGGATGATTGACTTATATTCCAGCACTGTGTGATTGCGTTTCATCATGGCCAGAATACGGTCGGAACCATGCTGAATAGGCAAGTGTAAGTGACTAACTAAGGTTGGCACTGACGCATAGGTATCAATCAGGTTTTGATTGAATTCCATCGGGTGCGATGTTGTAAAACGGATTCGTCCGACTTCTGCGATGGTCGAAATATAGGTTATCAACGTAGCTAAATCAGCGGTGCCGCCTTCGTGGGTAGCACCGCGATAGGCGTTTACGTTCTGTCCCAATAGATGAATTTCGCGTGCCCCGGCAGCGACCAAATGCATGGCTTCTGCCAACACATCATCGAGCGGCCTGCTGACCTCTTCGCCTCTTGTATAAGGCACCACACAAAACGAACAGTATTTGCTGCAACCTTCCTGAATGGTGAGGTAGGCCTCACACTTTTCCAGACTGGGTGCCGGCAAGAGGTCAAATTTTTCAATTTCAGGAAAACTGATATCTACCAGTGGTTTGTAACCATTGGCGGCGTCCAGCATAGCGGGCAGTCGGTGCAGAGTTTGCGGACCAAATACCACGTCTACATAAGGAGCGCGTTTGCCGATCAGCGCGCCTTCTTGACTGGCGACACAACCGCCGACCGCAATTTGCATGTGTGGTTTAAGTTTTTTGAGTTTGCGCCAGCGGCCAAGTTGATCGAAAACTTTTTCCTGCGCTTTTTCACGAATTGAGCAGGTATTGAGTACTAGTACATCAGCTTCTTCAGGGGTTGAGACCAGTTCCATGCCACGGCTTTGGCGCAATAAGTCGAGCATACGCGCAGAGTCGTACTCGTTCATTTGGCAACCTTGGGTCTTGATAAACACTTTTTTGGACATAAAGTGGCACTGCATAGCAAAGAGGCGTGGATTATACTTGAAATTGTCAGTCCGCAGCCCGATATTGGCTACCCACGCAGTAACAGGTGCAAGTGTCATGAACAACAAACCCAGATCCGATTCCCGCGACTTGTTTCGTATCACCTTTCTCAACAAAGGTCAGGTTTATGAAGTATACGTCCGCGAGGTTTATCAGAGTGATCTCTACGGATTTATCGAAATCGAAAATTTTGTTTTTGGTGAGCGCAGCCAGATGGTAGTCGATCCCGGTGAGGAAAAACTCAAGACCGAATTTGGCGGCGTAAAACGCAGCTTTATTCCTATTCAGGCCATCATCCGTATCGACGAAGTCGAAAAGGAAGGAGTTGCCACCATCAGCAAAGGAGACAATATTGCTGCTTTTCCCATACAGTTTGCTCCGCGCGGAACTACTCAGGGTCAGCCTGAATAAAATTTACATTTTGCAATCGGCTTTGCTGTGCGGCACACGGTGGCTGGTGTTTCTAGTTTATCCGTTAAATATGCTCTAATCTTTGCTTGATGCTTTGACGGTATCAGACAAATCACTCAGAACCTGCCCCGCGCAATCGGTTAGAATGACCCTATGCTTCCAACTCCTTCAAAATCTTCTCTGCGTTCCGACCAGAGTGGCTCCCTTTTTAGTTACTCCAAATATTGGGCTGAATGTTACGGAATTGCCCCCTGGTTGCCCACTTCGCGTGCCGAAATGGACACACTTGGCTGGGATTCATGTGACATCATAATTGTTTCCGGTGATGCCTATGTAGATCACCCAAGTTTTGGTATGGCCGTCATTGGTCGTTTCTTGGAGGCACAAGGGTTTCGGGTTGGGATAATTGCGCAACCACGCTGGCAAAACACCATAGATTTTAAAGCGCTCGGCCGCCCCAATCTCTTTTTTGGTATTACCAGTGGCAACATGGATTCCATGATCAACCGCTACACTGCTGATTTACGGATGCGCAGTGATGATGCCTACACACCCAACGATGAAGGTGGCAAACGGCCTGATCGGGCTGTGATTGTGTACAGTCAACTCTGCAAACAAGCCTACTCCGATGTGCCACTAGTAATAGGTGGAATCGAAGCCAGTTTGCGCCGCATCGCGCAGTACGATTACTGGAGCGACAAGATTCGTAAATCAATTCTTATAGATTCTGCTGCCGACATTTTATTGTATGGCAATGCGGAACGCGCAATTGCAGAAATTGCACATGCATTAGGGCAGGGCAAGACCATTGCTGAACTGACTTCAATTCGCGGAACCACCATTATTCGTAATAGTGTGCCGCAAGGCTGGACAGAAATTGACTCCACACGAGTTGACTGGCCAGGCAAGATAGATAAGTTTTTTAGCCCCTACGAATATGTGAATACCCAAAACGAGGTTGCTGGAGTCTTTGACTCGGATGCACCCAAACCGCTGAAAATAATTCCACTGCCGCTGCAAAGCAAATACGAGCTAGATATTGACTCCACTTATGTGCGGCTGCCCTCTTTCGAAAAAGTGTGCGCTGACCCAGTGTTATATGCACATGCATCACGCGTATTGCATCAAGAGGCGAGTCCATTTAACGGCAGAGTGCTGGTGCAAAAACACGGCACTAAGGAAATTTGGGTCAATCGTCCGCCAGTGCCACTAGACACATCCGAGATGGATGGTGTGTTCGATTTACAATATCAGCGCCGCCCACATCCGATGTATGGCAATGCGACCATTCCTGCCTACGACATGATCAAAACCTCGGTAAATATAATGCGTGGTTGTTTTGGTGGTTGTACGTTTTGTTCTATCACAGAACACGAGGGGCGCGTAATCCAAAGCCGTTCCGAACAATCCATTCTCAATGAGATTGAACAGATTCGCGAAAAAGTACCAGGATTTACCGGCATAATCTCCGATCTAGGCGGCCCTACCGCCAACATGTATGGTTTAGTATGTAAAGAAGCCCACTCGGAAATTGGTCAGCGCTGTCGCCGCCTATCCTGTGTGTATCCGACCATCTGCCAATATTTAAAAACGGATCACAGTCAGACCACGCAACTTTATCGCAAGGCACGTGCACTAAAAGGTATCAAGAAAGTGTTGATTGCTTCCGGTCTGCGTTATGACCTTGCCTTGCGCGATCCTGAATATATCAAGGAACTAGTGACTCACCATGTGGGTGGCTATTTGAAAATTGCGCCGGAACACAGCGAAGACGGCCCTCTCAAACAAATGATGAAACCCTCAATTGGCCTCTACGAAGATTTCAAAGCGCAGTTTGAAAAGTACTCAAATCTGGCCGGAAAAAAACAGTATCTGATTCCGTATTTTATTGCAGCGCATCCGGGTTCTAGAGACGAAGACATGTTGAGTCTTGCGCTCTGGCTTAAAAAGAATAAATTCAAACCCGATCAGGTGCAGACGTTTTATCCTTCGCCTATGGCTTTGGCCACAGCCATGTATTATTCGGGTCGCAATCCGCTTAAGAAATTACATTACAAAAGTGAACGCATGCACATTCCGAAAAAATTGGAACAGCGTCGCCTACAAAAAGCTTTCCTTCGTTACCATGATCCAAAAAATTGGGATCAATTACGCACAGCACTTACTGCTATGGGACGCGCTGATCTGATTGGCACTGGTGAGCACCATCTAGTACCACCTGAATCTGCTGCAACCCGTTTTATACCGCAACGACTTACTAAGCCTAAAATCAGGCGCGTTTAATCCAAATAAACGCTTAACTCTCAACCCATTTAACCAAAGTGCTCACCCAGTCAGGGTGGGAATTAAGACATGGGATCAGGGTTAACGATTCGCCACCGGCCTCGACAAAAGTGTCACTGCCTTGAATTTCTATTTCTTCTAATGTTTCTAGGCAATCGGTAACAAAAGCAGGACACAACACCAACAGTTTTTTTACGCCTGCAGCGGCTAATTCTTTTAGTCTGGTTTCAGTTGAAGGCTCCAACCATTTGGCACGACCAAGGCGTGACTGGAAACTGACAGAATACTGGTCAGATCGCAGGGCGGCTTGTGCAACAAATTCTTCTGTAGTGCGCAGCACTTGGTGTCTATAACATGTTGCATGAGCTGCAGAAGGCACCGAGCAGCAATTGGCAATCTTGAGGCAATGCGCTCCTGTTGTGTCAGCTTTAGTCAGATGCAATTCCGGCAGGCCATGATAGCTGAACAGCAAGTGGTCAAATGGTTGTTGAAGCCATGGCTTTGTACTGGAGACCAACGTGCGGATGTAATCAGGGTTGGCATAAAATGCCGACGGCACAATCAGTTCAAGCGCAAGTTTTCTTTCTGCAATTACCCGTTCGGCTTCCCTGATCGATGTCAGTACTGTGCTTTCGGCATAATGCGGATACAAGGGCAGAAACAACACTTCTTTGATCCCTGGGATACTGGCAATCTTTTCTAGCTCGTCGGCTATTGCAGGTTTGCCATAACGCATTGCAAGATGAACAGGAATATCAGTTTGTTGCCTCAGCGCTGTAACCATGTGCCGTGACAGGCTGATAAGCGGCGAACCCTCGTCGGTCCATATACTTTGATATGCATGGGCCGAACGTTTGGGGCGAGCAGGAAGCACAAACAGGCTTACAATCAGGCGCCTGAGTATCCACGGTAACTGTATCACGTAGGGGTCCATCAGGAATTCGTCGAGATAGCGGCGGACTGCTGGCACATCGGGGCGCTCGGGTGAGCCAAGGTTGGTGAGGAGTACTGCGCGTTTTGTCATAATGTAATCTGCTGTCCTGGTTGCTACATAACTAAAGATCTTTATAACATATGCACCCTTAACGCAGGAAATTCTGCAATGGATGTAAAATCGAAGCATGGCTACAAAAAAAGCAATTATCAAGGTCGGCATCAGCAGTTGCCTACTCGGCGAAGAGGTTCGTTATAACCGCGAGCATAAACATTACAGCCTTTGCACCAGTGAACTTGCGCAATACTTTGAGTTTGTGAGCACCTGTCCTGAGTTGGTGGCAGGGCTTGGCGTACCCCGTCCTGCGATCCGACTCGTTGGTACTCCTGACGCACCGCGTGCTGTGCGTGTGATCGATAACAGCATTGATATCACGGACGACCTGCAGGCTTTTCTGCAACCATATTCTGATGACCTCAGCCTGAGAAATAATTTGTGACACTTGCTCTACACTGGTTTCGTACAGACCTTCGTATTCATGACAATCAGTCTCTTGCCTCAGCACATGCCGAGGGAGATGTTGTGGCAATTTATATTGCTACACCTAAACAATGGCAGGCGCATTATGATGCGGCAATCAAGCTAGATTATTGGCGCCGAAATCTGCAGATGCTGGAAGTAGAACTTCTACAGGCAAACATACCGTTGTATTATTTTGAAGTTGCAACTTATAAAGAGATCCCAGCTTTATTAGAAAAATTGCTTGTCCAGTGGCAGGTAAATTCACTGCACTGCAATCGTGAATATCCGCTCAATGAACACAATCGTGAAGCAGCTGTAGCAGAAGTTTGCAGCAAGCTCGGTGTTCAGATGCAATTGCATGACGATCAGGTGCTGATGCCACCGGAGCGTGTATTCAATAAAAGCGGCCAACCATATAAGGTTTTTACGCCTTTTGCGCGCCACATGCGTGAACTTTTACAGCCGCTGGAAGGACGCGAGGCCCTTACCATAAAGCGACAGGAAGTCGTTGCACTGCAGCGCCTGAATGAGCAACGTCAGTTGGGTGAGCTCAGTTGGCCCGCGATTGATCCTGTCTGGGAAAAATTATGGCCCGCTGGTGAAAATTATGCGCGGCAACGACTGACGGATTTCTGCGAAGAAGCCATAATCGTCTATGACGAAGCGCGTAATATTCCATCTATCGATGGCACAAGCCGCTTGTCTCACGCTCTTGCCGCTGGCGTGTTATCAATTAGGGAATGCTGGCGCGCTGCACATTTATTTGGTGAAGGGAAGGGTAGCGAAATCTGGCGTAACGAATTGCTCTGGCGCGATTTCTACAAACACATCATCTGGCACTATCCCCATGTGTCGCGCCAAAAACCCTGGCGTGATGACGTCAGTCACGTGCCCTGGCAACATAACAAGGAAGAATTTTCGCGCTGGTGTAATGGTCAGACGGGTATACCCATCGTTGATGCGGCGATGCAGCAACTGCTACAAACCGGATGGATGCACAATCGCTTGCGCATGGTCACAGCAATGTTCCTTACCAAGCATTTGCTAATCGATTGGCGCTGGGGCGAGAGATGGTTTATGCAGCATCTGATTGATGGTGAATTTGCCGCCAACAATGGAGGTTGGCAGTGGAGTGCATCGACTGGTACTGATTCAGTGCCCTATTTCAGGATATTTAATCCTGTCACCCAGTCACGCCGTTTTGATTCTGAGGGTGCGTTCATAAGAAAATATCTACCTGAGCTTGCCCATCTAGACAACAAGAGTATCCACGATCCTGGACCAGAGCGCCCATCATCCTATCCAGCACCAATTATTGATCTCGGCTTTGGCCGGGAAAGAGCACTTTCCGCTTTCAAAAAGCAGGTTGATTTTTTCTACGAAACGCCCGAATAGTGGTTTCAGTGTAAATAAAAATGTATTTACATGATATTTTTCAGAAAAATGAGATTTATAAAAATATTTTAGTAGGGCTACAGCTTTTAACTACTTAAAATTTCTTCAGATCGCCTATATTTAGTTTTAATATTTCGGATAGCAGTACAAGGAGAGCCCTACATGTTCGGTTCAATGTTGTCACAAAATCAATCACCATATTCGCCTCGCTATCAGCTCGTAGGGTTTGTAGGCTGGTTTATTCTCACGTTTATTGCAGCGGCCATTGGCGCATTTGCTACGCTGACAGCTAAAGATTTCTATATGCAACTAGTGCGTCCCGACTGGGCGCCGCCGAGTTGGTTGTTCGGACCAGTATGGACCCTACTCTATGGGATGATGGCTGTTTCGATTTGGCTCGTCTGGCGCTTGGGTAAGCTTGCTAGGGTGCGTATTGGCTTGTTGCTGTTCATTTTGCAACTTGCCGCAAACAGCTTATGGTCTTGGTTGTTTTTTGCATGGCACAAAGGTGCGCTAGCATTTGCGGAAATCCTAGTGTTATGGATTCTGCTGGCTGCAACCATAAGTATCTTCTGGAGCTTGCACAAGCTTGCTGCGGTTCTTTTGTTGCCTTACTTAGCATGGGTTACGTTTGCAAGTATGTTGTGCTTTTCAATCTGGGTGCTAAATTTATCTACTCTTGCATGAAAAACCTCTGCAGAACGACTATTGGTTAATATCCTAATCTAGTAGTTAGCAGTGTTCGTGTGTGTTCTATATTGCCTGTATTATGACCAAAAGTGCCACTCTCCTTGGCCATATCAGTGATTGTCACCATGTCCAACCTGCACCCTTTTGCATCCTTGTCTCCCGATTGGATTCTGTCAGCTGTCGAAAGCACAGGCTTAAATTGCGATGGTCGCATGTTGGCCCTCAACAGTTATGAAAACCGGGTCTACCAAGTAGGTGTGGAAGACGCCAATCCGGTGATCGTTAAGTTTTACCGACCGCAGCGCTGGAGCCGCGAACAGATTGAGGAAGAACATGCATTTGTGCTCGAACTCGAGGTCAGTGAATTATCGGTGGTGGCACCGCTGTTATCGGCAGAAGGTCGTACCATTTATGAACACGAAGGTTTTTTGTTTGCTGTGTTTCCGCGGCGTGGTGGCCGTAGTCCTGATTTGAATCTCGATACCTTGCAAGTACTTGGTCGTTGCATGGGAAAATTACACAGCGTGGGCGCTCTGCAGCCCTTCAAACATCGTCAGCATTTGAGTGTGGCAAACTTTGCTGAAGCTAGCAGTATTTTTTTATTGGAACACGATTTTATTCCCGCCGATTTGCGCATAGCCTACACCTCGCTGACACAGGATCTCCTCAAAAAAGTAAAACAAATTTTCGCTGACAAAAAAGACTACAGCAGTTTGCGAATACACGGCGACTGTCACGCTGGTAATGTACTTTGGCGCGATGAAATTCCGTTGTTGGTCGACTTTGATGACACCATGATGGGGCCGGCAGTGCAGGATTTTTGGATGTTGCTGTCGGGCGATCGCGAACAACAATTGGCACAATTGTCTGAATTAATTGATGGATATGAAACTTTTTACACTTTTAATCCTGCCGAATTGGGCCTTATCGAAGCCCTGCGCACCCTACGCTTGATGCACTATAGTGCGTGGCTAGCGCGGCGTTGGGATGATCCAGCCTTCCCACGCAGTTTTCCTTGGTTTAATACACCGCGGTATTGGTCTACTCACATCCTAGAGTTGCGTGAGCAGTTGTCCGCTTTAGATGAGCCACCCCTCGTGCTTTACTGACCGGTTGTTCGAGACTACTGACCTAGTTGCCAGATCAGGCAGATATAAAAATTTCGTTGATCCGCATGGATACATCCATCTAGCTCGCATTCGCATCCCCCACTTTCTGTGCATACCCTTGCCAACCTGCATTTTTTGCAGGGGACTTATGCTAAGGTACTGAGGAACTATTGGTTAGTTGCTGGATTGTGTCTTATGGTGTCCTTAAAAAACTTGATTCGAACTACTTTTTTAATATTAGCTGTTATTTTGTTGGTGGGTGCCTGTGCCGATAAGGCCACCGATGGGGACTCTGTCACCGTAGCCAAAAGTCCGAACGATGCCCGTGAATATAAATCATTGGTGCTTGCCAACGGCATCAAGGTGCTGCTGATTTCCGATCCGACTGCAGACAAAGCCGCAGCCTCAGTAGATGTCAATGCGGGGTCCAATACTGATCCGGCAGAATTTGCTGGGCTTGCGCACTTCCTCGAACATATGTTGTTTTTAGGCACCACAAAATTTCCAGAAGCAGGTGCGTATCAAGAGTACATCGCGGGGCATGGCGGTGAGCACAATGCGTACACATCTTATGAAAATACCAATTATTTTTTTGATATCGACGCGGAGTTTTTGGAGCCGGCACTAGACCGCTTTTCCCAGTTTTTCATTGCACCATTGTTTACCGCCGACTATGTTGACCGTGAACGGAATGCGGTGAACTCTGAATATCAGTCTGGTCTGCAAGATGATGGTCGGCGTGGATATTCAGTCTTAAAGGAAATATTAAACCCGGCTCATCCGCTAACTAAATTTTCTGTTGGCAGTCTCGACACTCTACAGGATCATGACGGGGCTTCGCTACGAGATGCTTTGCTGGCGCACTATGACCGTTATTATTCGGCCAATCTTATGACTGTCTCAATTTTTGGTGCCCAGTCGCTGGATCAACTGGAGCAACTGGCGCAGAAATATTTTGTCCAAGTTGATAATCGGCAACGCACAATACCCACTACCACAGAGCCCTTGTTTGTGCCGGGTTCACTACCAGCCATACTCGAAATCGAACCGGTGCGTGACAGTCGTTCACTGACTTATACTTTTCCCATCCCGGTGGTGCAGAAATTTTACAAATCCAAACCGTTAAATTATTTAGGCAATGTGCTTGGTCATGAAGGTGAGGGGAGTCTACTTGCTAAGCTACGGGACTTAGGTTGGGCCAATAGTTTGAGCGCCGGGGGCGGGTTTGCTTATCCCGATAATGCCACGTTTACCGTTGCAATCGGACTGACAGCAGAAGGGGTCGATAAAATAGACGAAATAAGCGCTTTGTTATTTCAGTTTATTGAACTGACTCGTAGTGAAGGCATTCAAGCTTGGATGTTTGAAGAAGAACGAGTGATGGCAGATTTGGCATTTCGTTTTCAGGAACCTGGTGAACCAATTTCTTTGGTCAGCAACATGACGCGCATGTTGCAGGAATATCCACCGGAAGAATTAATTACGGCCGGTTACATATACGAGAACTTCGACCCAGCGCTATTGCAGAGGATATTGGAGAGCCTGCGTCCAGATAATGTGTTACTGACCTTTACTTCGCAAACAGTAACTGGCGACCTTACTGATCCCTGGTACAACACTCCCTACAGTTATCACCCCATTAACCCAGCACAAATTGCTAAGTGGGAGACTTATCCTGCTGAAGCAGCCTTGGCTATTAATCCGCCCAATCCATTTTTACCTGCGGATTTAACCATCAAACCTTTTGTTGGCACTGAGGAGGAGGCTGCCGCAACAAATTTTTCCGCTAAACCAAAGTTGCTGGTGGATGCCGATGGTGTGCGTTTATGGTTTAAGCAGGATAACGAATTTCTAACCCCACTGGCTAATTTTAATCTCTATGCAATGACACCGCTGTTCAATGACAGCTTGCGTAATTCCTTGCTGTCTAGTTTTGTGGTGAGTCTGGTCAATGACAAACTCAATGAATATTCCTACCCGGCTAATTTGGCCGGAGTTAGTTTCGGCCTAGGACATAGGGCACGCGGGTTTACTTTGTCTGTCAGTGGCTACAACGATAAACAACCACTTTTATTGACTGCATTGTTGCAAAGCCTGACCGATGCCGATTTTGCTCAGGAGCGTTTTGACATAATAAAAACTGAGATGATTCGAGGTTGGCAAAATGCTGCACTGCAAACTCCCTACACCCGCCTCTATGGCGAAGTACAATCCTTATTGGTTATGCCGTATTGGTCAGAAGAAGAACGTATAGAGGCAGTTGGGGATATTACACTTGCTGATGTTAAAGCCTTTGTGCCAAACATACTGAGCAACATACACATCGATGCTCTTTATCACGGCAACGTTGTGCCTGCTGATGCTATTGCCATGTTAGATATTGTTTTAAGTAAGCTTCAGCCAACAGCAGCGGCTCTTATCCCTTCGTTTGGCACTGTAGTAAAGTTACCGGAAACTACTCGTATTGTGCAGGAATTGACCATACCTCACGACGATTCAGCCATCGTTATTTATATGCAGGGTAAAGATGACAGTCTACAAACCCGCGCTACCATAAATTTGTTGGCCACCATTTTGAGCACCCCTTTTTACGACTCCCTGCGCACTGAACAACAATTGGGCTATATCGTTAATGCTGGCACACTTCCTATTTTGAAAACTAATGGACTAGTACTGGTTGTCGAATCACCAGTCGCAGATCCGCTCATGCTCGAAACCAGCATCAATACTTTCTTAGAAAATTATACCGAGCAACTTTCAGCAATGGATCCGCAGGCTTTCAAAGAGCTGAAATCGGCTTTGGTTAATAATTTGCGCCAGCCCCCGCAGCGTTTGGCGGAACGCAGCGGTCGCTTTTGGAGTGATATTCTTACTGAAGAATATGTCGACGATTCCACCTTGTTGATGGCGGCGGCGATTGAGTCGCTGAGTCTGGAACAAATTGTGGACTGGTATCAGCTACAGGTTGCTGATCCTACTGCTACACGTGTAGTAGCTCGTTCTGCAGGCCGAAACTTGCAAGAGCAGTTTTTGGCCAAACGCCAGGAAGCTGCAGCTACCGTAATACTGGAACGGGGTAATATTGATTATTTACCATTTAAACAGCAGTCTGCCCAGTTTGAATTCAAATAATTGGATATGACCAATACGCGCCCTTGGTATGGATTTCTGTTGTCGTTATTAACAGCCTTCATGTGGGGTGTTTTGCCGGTAGCCTTTGTTCCGCTACTCAACAGTCTTGATCCTATCACCATTACCTGGGTGCGTTTTACTATAGCAATGCTGGTGGTAATGGCAGTGCTCTGGCGCAGTAATCAACTACCTTCGCTCACCACACTGCCCACATCTACGAGTTGGCAGTTGCTGATTGCCGTTATTGCCTTGCTGGGTAATTTTATTTGGTATTTTAAGGGGCTGCAGTTACTCAATCCCGAGTCAACGCAAGTATTGATTCAGCTGGCTCCCTTCATTCTTATGTTTGGCAGTGTGTATTTTTATGGCGAACGGTTTGGTGTGCTAGGGTGGTGTGGAGCCCTACTGCTGGTAAGCGGGCTGCTGTTGTTTTTCAATAATCGTCTGGCCGGATTACTCCGTGATTTCTCAACTGACACTCTTGGCATTTTTTACATGTTGTTGGCATCCCTTACCTGGGGCATCTATGGCTTGTTACAGAAAAAATTACTCAGGCAACTACCTGCAGCACAATTAACCTTGTTGATCTATGTGGCTGGAGTATTGGTATTGGGTTTGTTCAGCTCGCCCTTGGCGTTGTTGCAATTGAATACAATTGAGGTTGTATTACTGCTCTTTTGTGGTTTTAACATGGTGTTCGGTTACGGGGCTTTTACTGAGGCACTGCGGGTTTGGGGAGCAGCCCGCGTAAGTGCCGTCATTGCCTTGGCACCGGTGTTCACAATCGTCTTCATGCAGGTGGCTGTTGTGTGGTGGCCAGTTTATTTCAGCAGCAGTCAGTTAAATGTCTGGTCTTATCTGGGCGCAGCGTTGGTGGTAGCAGGGTCGATGTTGGCAGCTTTCGGAAAATCATAATCTCTTGGTTTGTTTCAATTCTCAACACGGACTGATCAAATTGACTAGTGTTGATCAAAATTCATGCAAAGCATTTGGATAAAGTTAATCTGACTCTTAGTTCTTATGTTAAAAATACTGAGGCTTTCGTTGAGTAAATAGCGCCTAATCATAATTAGAACAGAGATTCTACTTTACATTTGATACTACCTTTGTATATTGATCTTCACTTGTCGCCAGTTTAGTAACTGACGATTCAAGATAATTTCGCAACTCTAGTTATAAAATTCTTTGGAGAGAATGTTATGAAGTCTAACAATTACAATCATTTCAAATTAAGTTCGCTTGCGCTTGCGGTCACTTCAGCGCTGCTAAATCCCTTACAAAGCTTTGCCGCCCAGAATGAGGCTCTAGAGGAAATTCAGATCACCGGTACACGCATTCGTGCTACCGATGGTATGGTCGCACCAACCCCGGTCACTTCGGTCACTACGACTGAGATAATGGCTTTCGATCCGGGTACCTCGATATCTGAACAGCTCGACAACCTTCCCCAATTTCTTGGAAACCAAACCGCGCAACGCGGAGGATCCACGCTGTTTGGCGACGCTGGTGGCAGTTACTTGAACCTGCGCAACATGGGTAAACAGAGAACACTTGTACTGTTTGACGGTTCGCGCATCGTACCGGCCGACCGCGCCAGTACTGTTAATGTAGACAATTTTCCCACCGCGCTGGTTCGCACCATCGACGTTGTGACAGGTGGTGCCTCTGCAGCTTATGGTGCTGATGCACTAGCCGGCGTGGTTAACTTCGTGCTCGATCGTGAATTCGAGGGCTTTAAATCGAGCGTTTCTACTGGCATCACTGAACGGCAAGATGGGCTGAACTGGAGTTTCTCGGTTGCCGGTGGCAAGCAGATAGGTGATCGCTTGAACGTGATCGGTTCGCTAGAAGCCCGTGATGTGCAACAGATCGATCGCGATCCATGGGATACCGAAAATTGGAACAGCATAGGCTGGGTAATCAATCCTGCCTGGGCGGCAGCCGCTGCTCTACCAGCAAGTAACTCCGCTAGGTGTGTTGTTGGCACATACTGCGCCGCAGGTCCACAGCGTATAACAGCCGGGAATGTTCATTCTTCGACGCAAACTGCTGGTGGTCTTATCACCGCTCCCGGCTTCATCCTCAACCGGTATACATTTTCAGCCGATGGCAAGAGCGTCAGACCTTTCATAGTCGGTGATATTGCAGCTGCCACGGGCACTGGCTCCAATGGTATGCAGGCCGGCGGTCCTGAAGCTGGTATCGCCAAAAACTCGCTCGGTGGCGGTGCCAGCGGTGCCGCTGTAGTTCAACGTTCTGGATTTGGTGCCATCAAGTATGCACTCAACGATGACACCGAAGTGTTCGCACAAGTCATGCTTGGCAGAACGGAGTCCAACACATATGACCGGCTTAGCTCTTTCGAAATGGGGCAGGGATATTTCGGCACAATCTACGTCGAAAATGCCTTCCTGCCTGTGGAAGTGCGCAACGCGATGGTTGCTGCCAACCGTACTTCCTTCGAATTACAAAAGATTGGCCAGCCGATCAAACCACAAAACTTCAATATTGCTGACGGCCGCGATGATAAAAACATTAGCCAGATGTGGTCGGCCAGTACGGGGTTTGATCATATATTTGCTAACGACTGGTCTCTGCGTGGCAACTATCAGTACGGCGAATCCAAACTGACCTCGGCAGCTTACAATATACTGCGCATCGACCGTCTGCACATGGCAATCGATGCTGTACGTGATCCGGCCACGGGAGCTATTGTATGCAACGTGCAACGTTACAATCCCACGCCACAGCAACTGGCGGCGTCGATGGCAGGTAAAACCGTCGCGACGACGGACCAGGTCAACTTTCCCAACGGCATCCGAACTGTAGATTCGCCGATCTTCAACGATAACGCGATCCGTGACTGTGTCCCTATCAACATCTTCGGCGAAGGCAATGCTACTCAGGCAGGGCAGGATTACGTACTCGACGACAAGAAAGGTCATCGCGACCTCGACCAGCATTTTGCTGAAGTGCTGCTGACTGGCGACTTGTATGAAGGCTGGGGCCCAGGTCCCGTCTCGTTTGCCGCTGGTTTGACCTATCGAGAGGAATGGTTCAACCAGTTAAGCACACCGATCGGCGGCGAACGTTCAGCTTCCAATGCACCGGAAATCGGCATCCGTGGCATGTCGGCAGGCACCACCGGCGGAAATCGCTCGGTGCACTACTTCTCCGCAACCAGTTGGGCGACCGGTGCATTCGATGTTTGGGAATGGTTCAGCGAGGTCAACGTACCTGTGTGGGAAGCCGGGTCCGGCAACCAGCGTCTGGATACGACCTTCGCGTTCAGGCGGTCCGATTATTCGCACAGTGGCGAGATCGACAGTTGGAAATTAGGTGCGGAAGTCCAGTTGATAGATGGCTTGCGATTTCGCGCCACCAAGTCGCGTGATGTGCGCGAGCCAACCTTCGGCGAACAGTTCGAGTCGGGTGGTGGTGGTGCCAATATCACCGATCCGCTTCTGCGTACCTCGTACACGATCACTGCCCTGAGCGGCGGAAATCCCGATTTGAAACCGGAGCGAGCAAATACTCTCACCGCCGGGATTGTATGGGAGCCAAACTTTGCTGACTGGATAAACGGCTTCCAGGTTTCCGCCGACTGGTATGAAATCGACGTTCGTGGTCGCGTGGGTTCACTGGGTGCCCAGCGCATTCTGGACGACTGTTTGGCTGGTGATGCTGCACTGTGCACTCTCGTGTTCCGCAATGCTGCTACCCGTGTCGTGGAACGCGTATTGAACGTCAACCTGAACGTAGCTGCGGCCCTAACATCAGGGGTAGACCTCGAAGCGCGCTACGATAAGGAATTAGACTTCTTCAGCAACCAAGAGGAGTCAATGAGCTTTCGCCTCTTTGCTGGTTACCTAGACGAGAATTCCATCACCACTACTACGTACCGTGATGATGTCGGCAGTACGTCGAGTCCGGAATGGAACGCGACAGCAACTGTTGGATATAGGCTTGGGCCATATGGCGTAAGCATGGTTGGCCGCTATCGTGACAGCGCCTTGATTGGGTCCGGGACCGGAACGTCTGGAGCAGCATTCTGGAGAGAGGGCGTCGACGTAGATGACAATACCATCCCGTCGAACACAGTCGCGAACCTAGTATTCAGCTATCGCGGAGAAACGTCTAATGCCGCTACCTGGAATACGAACTTCAACATTACCAATGTGTTCGACCGCGAGCCGCCCATCACCCCCTCGCAGAGCCAGCGCGGTGGTCAGCAGGGCATCAGCAATACTTACGACGCCTACGGTAGGAGGTATCAACTGAGTCTCAACTATAACTTCTAAGTACGACCATCACCGCACGCAATTCGATAGTTCCGTCACAAAAAAAGCCTGCATTTTTGCAGGTTTTTTTGTGCAAAACGGGGGTGGGTCTTGCCAGTAAACAAACTCCGTCCAGCCCTTGATCGTTAGGTTTTTTTTTACAGTAGGTTGGATTGCAAGACCTAAGTCCCAAAGCCAGTTAAAAATTCCCCCTTCACTTGGGTGCAAATTTTGATTATGTTACCGACCCAATTCTGAACAATCAGTTAAGGAGCAAAGCATGCAGGCAATTAACAATGTAACCAGATTCAAATTCAAATATTTGTTGCTCACCACAGTCGTCATGGCGGCATGGCTGGGCAACAGCGCACTTGCCCAGCCAGGGCGACAACCTCCACCAGCACCAGTGCCTGATGAAGTCATAATGCCGCGGCCAACTGCAATTGAAGTCGAGCAGGCACGTACGAGTCTTGCAACATTTATCGCCGGCCTGGATACCGCTAATAAGCGCATTTTCGATGCCTACCCATACTTGTTAGAAGTACGCCCGCTTGGAATTAACACTGCCTTGGTGCCCAACCTTGCGCCCAACTTCGCCGCAAAACATGCAGCTAATCTCGAGGTCGCAAAAGCAGGCGATATCGACGTACTGTTTATGGGCGATTCCATCACTGACTGGTGGCGTAATGAAACAGGCAACATGGCAGGGAAGCCGGTGTTCGACAAATATTTCGGCACAATGAAAGTTGCCAACTTCGGTATTGCCGGTGACACCACGCAGGGCGTGCTGTTCCGTCTGCAGAACGGTGAAGGCCAGGGTTTCACGCCAAAGGCCGTAATGCTGATGATTGGCACCAACAATACCCGCACTCACAGGCCAGCAGAAATTGCCGAAGGCGTTGGGGCAGTGATACTCGAATTACAGAAAGATTTCCCAGCGGCAAAAATTTTGCTAGTTGGGATTTTCCCCCGCAGTACACCCGATGACCCCCTGCGTGCACAGATTGCGGAAATCAATTCCATTATTGCTCGGCTCGGCGATAACCAGCGGGTGTTCTTCAAGGATATTGGCGCCATTTTTCTTGATGCCGATGGCAAAATTGCGCCAGAAATTATGAGCGATGGTCTACATCCGACCACGCAGGGCTATGAGCTCTGGGCAGAAGCCATCGAGCAGCCTCTCGCAGATTTGCTGAAATAAACAAATAAGGGGTCTGAGCCCTTATTCTTATTTTTCTGCGATGTTCTCCTGCAAGCATCCCGGCTGGGATGCTTGCAAAACTACTATTGGAGCTCACACAGGTTCGCCTTTGTTTCGAACTTGTCTTGCGCGCTTTAATGCACCTGCGCAGCGGGTGCCGGCTGTGCTGCCGCGGTTGCGGTTGCGGCATCTTTCGCGGTATTCGCCAAACTTACCACGTAAGCTCGTATTGCTTCTGCATCCTGCGGCGTCAGCTGTGTGGCGAACGAAACCATGCCATTGTTCTGCAGGGCACCGTCGATAACGATGGCACTAAATAGCGCATCATTACTGAGCGCGGCGGCGTAGCGCAGGTCGGGGAACACGCTGCTGACGCGTCCGACGCTGGTGCCATGGCAACTGGAACAGTGTTCAGTGTAGTGCTTTTCACCCTGGGCTAGGAGTGCCGTATCACCGAAGTTGGCCGGCGGATTGAGCTGCGGGGGCGTGTAGCTGAGTAGCTCGGGAAGCGTAGCGGTGCCACCGAGTTTGTAGACCAGCAGGCGCGCATAATTAGGTGCCCAATAACCTCCTGTACTCTGACCGGACACCGTCGCGATGAACTGCTCACCGTCGATCTCGTAGCTGACCGCGCCACCGACGGCCCCCGATTGGGTATCGGTACTCCACACTTCTGCACCGGTGTCGGCGCGGAAGGCCTTGAAGGTGTTACCCGTGGCTTGGAACACCAAGTTGCCTGCCGTGGTCATCACGCCGGCGCGCGTACTGGCGATGCGCTGTTCCCACATGGGTTTACGCTGTACCGGGTCCCAGGCCAGCAGGTACGAACCGGCGCCTTGCAGTTGTGGCGCTGGACCTTCCGGCTTCTTGGTCGTGTTAATTGATAACAACTGGTTACCCATTTTCGCGCCGGCTTCGGCCACAAACGCGTAGCTGGAGTAGGTAGTAGGGATGTACATCAGGCCCGTGCCGGGATTGAAAGCCATTGGGTTCCAACCGTGTGCGCCGGCAAATGAAGGCACCACGTAGAAGCCCGTACTGTCTGCCTGACCATAATCAGCTTCGGGATTGAGTATGGGACGAAAATTTTCGTCGAAGCCGGTCAGCCAGTTGGCGGTGGGCACGAAGAGGTCGGCCGAGTACGGCTTGCCGGTGGTGGCGTCGAGCACGTAGAACACACCGTTTTTCGGCGCCTGCATTACTACGTGCGTTTGCAAACCTCTGATCATCAGGTCGGCGGTAACGAGCTGCTGGGTGTTGTCGTAGTCCCAGCTATCGCTCGGAACGGCCTGGTAGTGCCAGCGATACTCGCCGGTCGCCGCGTCGAGCGCCACAATCGAGGAGGTGAACAGGTTGTCGCCACCGCCTGGCGAGCGTATTTCGGCCGGCCACGGCGCACCATTTCCGGTGCCGATATAGACGAGATCAGTCACTGGGTCGTATGTCACCGCATCCCAAGGAGTGCCACCCCCTCCAGTAAGCCACCACTCGCCATTCCAGGTTGTGGCCGCCATTTCGAGTTCAGGCTGTTCGAAGCCCAGTGCGGGATCGCCCGGCACTGCCCACCAGCGCCACAGCTCGTTGCCATTGTTGGCATCGTACGCCGCCATGTAACCACGCTGGTGGTATTCGGAGCCAGCTTCGCCAATAAAGATGCGGCCGTCGGCAATGCGCGGTGCGCCCGTGATCGAGTGAAAGCCTTCGCGGTCGGTAACCTGTTTTTCCCATACCAGTTCGCCGGTATCCGCTTTGACTGAGACTAGCCGGCCGTCGAGCGTAGCCCAGATGATGTTGTCCTCATAAATCCCGACGCCCCTATTTACGATGCCGCAACAAAGCTTGACTGCAAATTCTCCGGGCACCTTAGGATCGTATTTCCACAACTGCTCGCCGGTCCTTGCATCAAACGCGTAAACTTTGCTCCACGGGGTAGACACATAAATGCGTCCGTCTGCCACCAGCGGCGTGGTTTCATAACTGCCACCGCGCTCGGCGAGATCGCCGGACCAGGCCAGACCCAGCTGAGTGATATTGTCGGGCGTGATCTTGGTGAGCGGACTGTAACGCTGTTCGCTGTAGTCACGACCGTAGGAACGCCACTCGCCAGCGCCGTCTGTCGTCTGGGCCAAGGTTTGCGTCATTGGTGCGGCGGGTGCTGCGGCAATTTCGGTTTCGACGGTGGCGTTGTCGCAACCCGTCAGCACAGCTAACATAGTCAGCGTCATGGCGGCGACTACGACTCTAGCGGAATTGTTCATTTGGTTACCTCTGGTGGTTAATTCTGACAGTTGGTGGGTCAGATAGTACCGAGAGCATCGATACAAGGGAAATGTAGTTTTATACATTGTCGAGATTTCTTGCGCCAAAAATCAAAGGGCTGAGTAAATTTCATGGAACATCCACTTTTTAACATCAGCCCAGTCGATTTTTCCGATGAGCAATGAGCATACTCGCGTCCTGTATACCTTCCGACGTTGCCCCTATGCCATTAGGGCGAGAATGGCGATATTCACCGCTGTCATCGACTTCAAAATGTGGCTCGATAAATACGAATATGCTGATCGCCTTCCAGAACATGAACCGGAATACTGCCATCATAAGTGCACAAAAATTTTAGCGAAGCAGAACAACAGTCTGCAAAAAAGCCGCACCTAATCACATATGCAATCACTCTGGCTGACATCGCGATCATACGGGTAGAAATATTAAAAACTGTTTCGTTCAGCACCGTCAAAAAAATCAGGTAGGCCAGCCAGCGGACCAGCGACTGATAATTGTGAGAAGCTTCCATGAACAAACTGCCAGAAAATAAAAGGCGCGAATTGCAGCAGGCAGATCTTAATTGCCAAGGTGATGGCTCACCTGAAGCATCCACTTCCTAGATTTGAACAAAGCTATTTCCAGCTCGCTCATTTCCTTTCATTGCCTGGGTAAATTAGTAACAGGTGGGACAATCACTTTTTGAACAGAACTGCGCTACTTGAAAAAAGCGGTTGTCACATTTCTTCCCTTTTTTTTCTATTTCAGTTGATATTGAAAACGGTACAATCTTCGCGTGAATTCAATGGAAACCCCCAGAGGCGATGGTCGGGCGTATTGCCGAGAAGTCTCTCCATCGACTATCAACACCGAACACCACAACCGAGGAATTTTATGAGCCTGTCTCCAACGACGTTACGCACTGCAGTGGCCTCCGCCCTCCTGACCTGCTTGAGCACGTCGGTATTTGCTCACCATGGAATAGGACTGTACCAACCACAAATTAACAGCGAGTGGTCCGGCACACTGACCAAGATGAATCTGGTCAATCCGCATTCCTACATGGAGCTGGATGTGACGAAAGCTGATGGCAGCATCCAGCATATGCGCTGTGAAATGCGCGCTGCCACACTGATCAAACGTTCGGGTTGGTCGGCTGACATGTTCAAGGTGGGAGTACACGTCGACCTGAAGGGGCATCCGCATCGCGACGATCCCGGCGCTTGTTACATAGAAAGCTTCTCGATTGACGGTTCCGCCACAATGGGCCGCAACGACACCCTGAGTTCCGTTCAGCCTGTTGATACGTCCAATCGCCCGCTGCGACTAGCGGATGGTCAGCTCAACATCAGCGGCGACTGGGCGGTGGAGCAGATGCTGCTGACGATCTCGCCGGAAGGCGACCGCTTGATGATCCCGGCGAGCCAATCGGCTGATGTCGCAAGCGGTAAGATCACGCGTGAGCAGTTACGCGCCCAGCAGCCGCCAAGGGAACGGATGGTGCGCACCCCGGTAGGTGAAGCAGAAGCCAAGGGGTTCGACAGTCGCTCGCCGCAGGACAACCCATGGTTCGCCTGCAAACCCACTAGCCTGATCCGCGACTGGACTGCCGACTGGCCGATCAACCAGTTCATACAGACCACCACAGCCGAAGGTGAGCAGATCATCGACATTACCTACGGACTCTATAATTTCAAGCGCCTTATCCATGTCGGCATGAAGGATCATCCAGCCGACATCACGCCGAGCTACGCGGGCCACTCCATCGGCAACTGGGAAGGCGACACGCTGGTCGTCGATACCATCGGCTTTGAGCAGGGTGTACTGTCACCGCCGACCCGTAGCAGCTCCCGCTTGCACATCGTCGAACGCTTCTCGCTTGATACAGCGAAAATGGCGCTTAAGCGCGAATACACTGTCACCGACCCCATCTACCTCGCCGAACCCTTCGAGAGCTTTGACGAGATGTACCTCGCGGAAACCCCGTTTGAGGCACAGGTGTGCCAAGAGATGACGCCGGAGTTCCAGCAGTGAGATCAAAAGTATCAAATGCCGTCTTGAGCTTGAGTGCCAGTTGAGCCTGTTATTCTTTGATTAGCGCAAAAAATCTAGAACTGCATTTTTGCAACTGTCGCAACAGTAATAACAGTCTTCTACCTCTGGGTGAAATTTCAGTGCTTCTTCTTTGGCAAGAGAAGCTGTTTCAACTTCACCCAGAATAACTCTTTTTTTTTAGCAAATAGCGGGGTAGACCCGGCCGACAGATCATGGATTTCATAGGGTAATAGTGAGCCGAGTCGTCTACGACTATTTACAATAAATTGAGACATTTTCGTAAAATCGCCGCTTATATGGGCCTGCCGCGCACAAAGTGTAACTACCATCTGTCTGTAATGAACTGCCAGCAGCACATTTTGAGACTTTCTTCCGTGGACACCCTTATTCGGCATAGGTGAAAAGATTATGACCTTCGGCCCCAACACGAGTTTATTCTGCTGGCAGATCCGTACATTACTGCCGGTTGTTCAATACTGACTGTTTGGCGGTTACCGTGCCCCTCCTTTTTTTAGCGTCGCTTCCTGTATTTCCATACAGTGCTTTTCTCGCGCAGTAAGGCATAACAGTTGCCTAATATTTGATGCTGCCTGATGATAGGAAACAAAGGTATGGATTTGGAATACATGGAACATCCACTTTTTAACATCAGCCCAGTCGATATCTCCGATGGGCAATGAGCATACTCGCGTCCTGTATACCTTCCGCCGTTGTCCCTATGCCATTAGGGCGAGAATGGCGATATTCACCGCTGGCATCGACGTGGAGTTGCGTGAGGTTTCGCTTAAAAAAAAACCACAGCACATGCTCGATTTATCAAGCAAAGGCACAGTGCCCGTACTTTGCGACGGCACAAAAGTAATTGATGAAAGTCTGGATATCATGTTGTGGGCGCTCGCCATCAACGACCCTGATCAGTGGGTTTCCCGTTACACCGAAGCTGAGAAATCCACGGCAATGAAACTAATCCATGAAAGTGACAACGACTTCAAAAGATGGCTCGATAAATACAAATATGCTGATCGCCATCCAGAGCATGAACCGGAATACTACCGGCACAAGTGCACAAGCTTCTTAGCGAAGCTGGACAACAGTCTGCAAAAACAGCCGCACCTAATTACATCTGCAATCACTCTGGCTGACATCGCGATCTTTCCGTTCGTGCGGCAGTTCTCCAAGGTGGATCGAGACTGGTTTGACCTGTGTGATTTCAAGGCTTTACGAATCTGGTTAGATACCCTGCTTGAGCTGCCCGTTTTCAAGCGGGTGATGGC
>Ga0114978_10000078_pt1 | contig 75236 bp, 58 predicted proteins | sample S_140212_EF_Meta_FD_87027 | JGI IMG/M metagenome (GOLD analysis project Ga0114978, IMG submission 87027) | Freshwater microbial communities from Lake Simoncouche, Canada to study carbon cycling - S_140212_EF_MetaG | ecosystem: Environmental > Aquatic > Freshwater > Lake | place: Lake...
AGGTCTTATGCAGCTTGTAGCTTATGGTGCCCAGGATATTTACCTGACTGGCAACCCTCAAATTACCTTTTTCAAGGTTGTTTACCGTCGTCACACTAACTTCGCCGTTGAATCTATTGAACAGACCTTCAACGGTCAAGCTGATTTTGGCAAACGTGTCACTGCCACCATCTCTCGTAATGGTGATTTAATCCAACAGATGTATTTGGAATTAGTTATGCCTGTTGTTGCTGGAACAGGAACTCCTTTTTGGACTTATGGTATTGGTAATGCCCTTGTTAAACAGGCTGAAATTGAAATTGGTGGTCAGCTCATTGATCGTCAATATGGTGACTGGATGAATATCTGGACTGAACTTACTACCCCTGAAGGCAAACGTGGTGGTTATGATAATATGGTTGGAAACAAACTCCCAACCAGCACTAATCAAAAAGGTTCACTTTCTACATCATCAGTTAACCGTTTGTATGTTCCTCTTCAGTTCTGGTTTAACCGCAATCCTGGTCTTGCCCTTCCTCTTATTGCCCTTCAATACCATGAAGTTAAACTTAACCTCGAACTTCGTAATTTATCTGAATTAGTAAATGGTGCCGATGCTGTAGCACCAACTAATACTGTAGGTCTTAGTTGCAAACTTTATGTTGATTATATTTATCTTGATACTGATGAACGTCGTCGTTTCGCTCAAGTCAGCCACGAATATTTAATCGAACAAGTTCAATTTACTGGTGCTGAATCCATTGCCGCTGCTGATACTACCAAAAATATTACTCTTAACTTTAACCACCCTGTTAAAGAATTAGTATGGGTTCATGTTCCTACCTCTAACTCAACTGTTAATACATTATCTGGTAACAGATGGTTTAACTATTCTGGAACTGCTGGTGCAGTTACTGATATAGATTCTTTTACATCTGCTCTTCTTCAACTTAACGGGCACGATCGTTTCTCTGTTCGTTATTCTGATTATTTCCGTAAAGTCCAGAACTATGAACATCATTGCCGCGTTCCCCGTGTTGGAAAAGATCTTGACGTTGATGATGCTCGCAATCAATATATCTACACTTACTCCTTTGCCCTCTCCCCTGAAGAACATCAACCAAGTGGTACCTGCAACTTTTCTCGTATTGATAATGCCGTTCTTCAACTTAAATATGGTTCTGATACTGGTTTTTCAGCACAAACTGCTGGTATGAACCTCAACGTCTATGCCGTCAACTACAACGTCCTCCGTATTATGTCAGGTATGGGAGGTCTCGCCTACAGTAATTAGAAAATAATAAGTTGTATTTTCTATAAGGTCTACTGCGGTTAAAGTAATTAATTTTTTTCTATTTTTTAATTAATAATTATTATAAAATTAAAATAATAAATTCATAAATATTTTACAAAATAAAATTGCAAATTAAAATTACAAATTAAAAATTGATTTTTAAATAATTAATACTATTATTATAATCATTATAATTATTGAATAATATAAAATGACAGCTATCAATATGGTATGTGGAAAACGTAGAGATATAGTAAAAATAGATGATAAAATTATTACATTACAAAATTCTTATAATTTAATTACAGATGATAATGGTAGTAAGCATTATGAAATAGAAACTAATAATAAAATAAAATTTAAAATCAATGAAGAATATTTATTAAAAATTATTTGTGTGAAAGTATATGATATTTTTTATTATCCTCATTGGTTTTATAAAGATAAAAAAATATTTGCAAATATACAAACTATTGATGATAATTTTAATATAAATATTGTAAAATATTTATTTGATAAAATTAAAAATACTAAATTTAGATATACAATTAGAAGTGATGATGAATATGATTACAGATTTGAAAATATAAAAACAAATATAAAAATTAATACTAATTTACAAAATACGTTAAGTAATAATGAAGTTCAAGTTAATAATGAAATTCAAGTTAATAATGATATACAGTTAAATATTTCTAAAAAATTTATAAAAATGAAGTCACCACCACTATTTTATAAAGAAGATGAAATTAAAATAATTCAAAATTTTGAAATTAATAAAATTAAAAATAATTATAGATTGGTAGAAATAATTAATGAACCTGATAATACAAAAAAAAGATATTATGAAATGTTTGTAGGTGTAAATAATAATATTACAAATATACAATTTTCATTTATATTTGATGAAGCAAGTCTTCCTAAAATATTAAATTTAAATTTAAATAATGAAATAATTACAGACCATTCTTGGGAAATAGGACATAATCAATATATTTGGATTAGAAAACAAGGATATAAAAGTATGTACTTACATCGTTACCTTATGAATTGTGTAAACGGTGATAATAAAACAATAGACCATATAAATAATAATAAATTAGATAATCGTTTAAGTAATTTAAGAGTAGCTACTATGACAGAACAAAATATGAATAGACCTAATGTAACTAGAAAACATGATTTGAATAGTATATTAAATACTATACCGTCACCAACAGATACACCAACTCCTACAGATACACCAACTCCTACAGATACAGCAATACCAATAAATACACCATCATTACAAACAACACAAACACCACAAATATCACAAACACCACTAACTATACCTAGAATAGAAACTAAATCATTATTATTTATAACTAAAAAATTTTCAGATGATAGACATTATTTTTCTGTAGAAATATCAAAAGCCAGAACCAGAAGTGAAGATATAAGAGATAATTCTAGTAAATCAAATTTATTAACATTAAAGGAAAAATTAGGGCATGCTATATATAAAAGATATGAGCATATTTGTAAATATCCAATCATTATGAAAGAACAAATTGATGGTAAAACATTTACAACACTAGATGAATTCAAATTACATAGTGAGTTAAAATTAAATGAAATCCTTAATACCGAACAACCTAATACTAATAGTATTACTTATACACTCGATAGTTTTCTTGATTATCTAAATACAAAAAAAATACCTAAATATATTGATCCAAGAGTAAAATTAAGACTACAAACACAAATACAAACTACAACACAAACTACAACACAAGAACAACCAGAAATAATAACAAACTCTACAACATATACATATAAATGTGATGATAAATTTACGTTTATTGATAATTGTAAAAGTTCCAGAGACATAACTATTAAGATAACAAACAACATAAAGGATAATATTAGATTTTCAGGTTCTCGAAGTAAAAAACTAACAAGCGTAGACCAATTATGTCATACAATATTGAATAGATATTTTGTATTGATAGAACATGAAAACAATATAAATTTAGAAATACATAAAGATGATTTAATAAATATAAATAATATAACACATAATAAAAATACAACTGGTAAAAAAACACTTACTGATTTAGTCATTGATGGTTATAAATTTACAAATTTTAATGATTTTATGAAACATACGGTAAAAATAATTAAAGATATTATGTCTTCAATAATTCCAGACAATTTATTTACAATTGAAACATTAAATACATATTTTATCAATAAAATAAATGATAAAAGATGTATTAACATAATTCCTATATTGACTCATAAATATCCTATTCTTACAATATAATTAAGATTTTAGAAAATAAGTTTTTAGAAAAAACTTAACTAAAACTAAGTTTTTAGAAAAAACTTAACTAAAAGTTTAGGAAAAAACAATACATATTTTTAGTATATTTTTTTACATTTTTTCTAAAAACTTATTTTTTAATTTAGAAATAAGTATCTCATAAATAAGTATCTTATAAAAAATTGAATATAAATATATGTTATATAATAAATAATAATATCATGAATAAAAATGATCCAAAACCAACAACAATACCAACACCACCTCCGCCAACACTAATACCTCCAATAACATCTACTATGTATAAAATAGTAAATAAATCACCCTTAAGATATCCTGGTGGAAAAACAAGAGCGTGTAAAATATTAGATACCATAGTGAATAAATATTTTGATATAAAACAATTTAATACTATCCTATCGCCTTTTATTGGCGGTGGGTCATTTGAATTTTATATGCAAAATAAATATAATTTAAAAATCATTGCTAATGATAAATTTACACCATTATATAATTTTTGGAATCAATCTAAACTTAATAATAATGAATTATGTGAAAAATTATATGAAATTAATGACATAAGTAAAGAAAAATTTCAAGACTATAGAACTATAATTATGAATGAAACAAATGATTTATTACAAGCATATTATTATTTTATCATTAATAGATGTTCTTTTAGTGGTGCTACATTATCAGGTGGATTTTCTAAAGAAGCATCAGTTAAAAGATTTACAACTTCATCTATTGATCGAATTAAACAATTAAATTTATCTAATGTTGATTTTTATAATAAAGATTTTGAAGAATTCATAAATGATAATGATCATATATACACATCAAACACATCAAACACATCAAACACATCAAAAACTCTCATATTCTTAGACCCACCTTATTATTTGGAAGAAAATTCAAAATTATATGGTTGTAATGGTGATATGCATGAAACATTTAATCATAATAAACTATATGAAATTATATCTACTAAAAAAAATTGGATAATGACATATAATAATTGTGAATATATAAGAACATTATATAAGGATTTTACAATACTCGATGCAGAATGGAGTTATGGTATGAATAAAAGTAAACAATCATCTGAAATAATAATCATAAGTTTTTAGAAAAAACTTAACTAAAATTTTAGGAAAAATAATAAAAAGAAACTTAAAATTATTTACAATATTTTTTTTCTTAATAAATTTAAAATCTATATTAAATACAATACGTAATAAAACATAAAAACATAACACAATACAATACAATAAACTATACTTTAATACACAAACCATAATAAACAATGACATTATTATATGATTTATATACAACCTTCGTGAAAGATAACTGGAGATGGTATATAGTTTATTTAATAACATTTATTTCACTACCATTACAAAGTGTTGCTATGCCACATTATTATGGTGAAATTATAAATAGTTTAAAAGATGGTAATTTAGTTCGTTCTAAATATTTATTTAGTGTATTATTAGGGATTTGGTGTTTAATACAAGCATTTAGTATAGGTATATCTTATGTTGATAATTATATCTGGCCTAAATTTCATTCTTATATTCGTCAATTCTTCTTTAATCTTATTATAGATCGTTATAATCAAAATTATCAAGAATTACAAATAGGTAATATTCTTACTAAATTGATTAAGTTGCCTTGGATTTTAGATGATGTATCTAATCAAATCCAACGTTTCGTATTAACAAATAGTATTCTTATTGTATCCAATTTCGTCTATCTTTATCGTAATCATATGTCATTAGGCTTTATTTATTTAGGATGCGTATCTGTAGTATTTATAATGTCTCGTCTTTATTTTAATAATTGCAATGCCACCATAAAAATAGTTGAAACTAAATATGATAATTGTCACGAAGAAATAGATGATTCTCTGCAAAATCTGCTTTCTATATATACAAGTAAAAAAATACCTGAAGAAAAGAAACGTATTGCTGATATTAATGAAGATACTAGAATGGAACAACAAAACTCTGGCTTTTGTAATCGTAAGTTTAGAATATATTTTTCAATTATAAATGTATTTCTATTCTTAGCAATGAATTATGTAGCCTATAATTTATTTATAAAAGGTAAAATTAAAGTGGCAAATCTGGTTAGTATATTTATTATAAATTATACTATTTTAGGTTCTCTCATAAGTCTTTATGATTCTGCAAAGGATTTTATGAATGTAAAGAGTCATGTTGAACTCATTCAAAATTTTATTGATGAATTACCAAATAAGGATACTACCGCACAAGTTAAATCCATCCCTAATCCAGAACAGGGTTTAGATATTAGATTTAAAGAAATTGATTATACTCATGATAATGCTAAAGAACAATTATTTCATAAGTTAAATTTAAGAATTAGAAAAAATGAAAAAATCGCAATATTAGGTGGTATAGGTAGTGGTAAATCTTCTTGTATGAAATTATTAGTAGGACTACAATCATTTCAAGGTGGTAATATTTATATTAATGAAGTTCCTATAACTGAAATTGATGTAGATGATTTACGTCGTAATATTATTTATATTCCACAACATCCTAAATTATTTAATAGAACTTTAAGAGAAAATTTAACTTATGGTTTACCATCCGAAATAACAGCAGACCATATATTAGCATTTATGAAAGAAAATGGATTTATTGAATTAGAAGAAATATTTAGAAAACGTATGGATGAAAAAGTCGGTAAAGGCGGGCAAAACTTTAGTGGTGGTCAAAAAGGAACAATATGGTTCTTACGTGCGGCTATGCAAAATGCAACAGTCATTATTGCTGATGAACCCACTAGTGCACTTGACCCTCAAAGCAAAATACAAATTAAACAGATGATTGATATTATTGCTAAAAAGAAATCTGTTATAGTCATTACACACGATGATGATATGACTGTTGGTATGGATAGAATAATTACATTTGATAAAGGTAAAATAATTAGTGATGTTAAGCCAGGTCAAAAACAAGGTCAAAATAATAATAGAAATATGAATAATAATAGATATTAAACCCTTAACCCTTAATCCTTAATTCTTAATCCTTAATCCTTAATCCTTAATCCTTAATCCTTAAATAATAATTTATCAATCGTTGTTCTGACACAAAATAAGCGATGTAATAGAATACCTAAAATAAATAATCTATTTTATATTTTATTATATGCTAATATTTATATTCTTTTACACAACTGGTGTTTGTGGGTAATAATTATATATTGATTTATCTTTAGAGTCATCTGTATAAAGTGGTGAATTTATAGTTGTTATTTTTTGCAAAATATTTTTATTTGTAGGAGTATCCATTTTACAAGTACTATCTAAAGGCATCCAGATAGGTGTATTATGTATACTTGAACCTTGTAGTTGTATAAGTGCACCAATATCTGCAAATGCTTGTTTTACTTTTGAATTATTATAAAGTATCGAAATCAGAGCGAACGCTGCAACTATACCAATTAAAATTGGTAATACCAAATCTTTTAAAACCATTTTATTTAATGAAATTTATAAGTATTATTATAAAGTATGATAATTTATAGTATAATTATTAATATATATTTATATATTTATTCTGGAATACCATTTAATAATTTATTTTATAAAAAATTGATTTTTAAGTAATATAAAATAAATATTATATAACATAAATAAATATTACATATCAATTAAGAGTAGTAAGTTTATAGTAATATTTATAATGGCTTATTTAAATGATGAAGATGATGAAGCTTTAATGTTAGCATTAAAAGCATCTATGGAAGAGCAGGATTTAGAAAATCCCGCGCGCAAACATAGTGCAGAAAAGCAGGATTTAGAAAATCCCGCGCGCAAACATAGTGCAGAAACAAGGGAGCTCGAGGGGCTGAAGCCCTCGAAAAGGGAGCTCGAGGGGCTGAAGCCCTCGAAAAGGGAGCTCGAGAAGCTGAAGCCCTCGCAAAGTGATAGTGATGAAGAAGTAGATGAAGAAGAAATAGTAGATGAAGAAGTAGATGAAGAAGAAATAGTAGATGAAGAAGAAATATTAGAGAATGAAGAAGAAATATTAGAGAATGAAGAAGAAACATTGCCTGATGTTAATGCTACTGACACTACTACTGACACTACTGATGATGATATTGCAAAAGCACTTGAATCATCTTTATTAGATTATAAAAAAAATGAAGAACAAATATTAAATTTTGCAATGACAGCATCATTAGATACAATTGAAGATGATAGAAAGCGTAAATTAAAACACCAATCAGAAGAGGATGAAATACTTTCAAAAGTGATTGAAGAGTCATATGCTTCTAATGTAGCAGCACAATTTAATTCTGGATTAGTAATAGGCGGTAATATAAATCAGAATAGTTTATATAACTATGAATATGATGATGAAGCAGAATATATGAAGGTAGTCTTACAACAAATTAAAGAATCTGAAGAAAAGGAAGAAAAAATGAAACAAACTAAAAATAAAAGGTCAATTATTCAAGAACAAGATTTTGAATATGAAGAAGCATTGATACAAGATATTGCTAAAGAAAGTGCAAAAACTAAAGAAAAAGAAAAACTTAAAGTAAAGGCTAAAGAAAAAGAAGAACCTAAAGTAAAGCCTAAAGAAAAATCTAAAGAAAAAGCAGTACCTAAAGATACTAAATCAAGACAATCTAAAAAAACTAAAAACACTAATACAATTGAAAATATTATAAATTCAATAGAAGAAAAATATGATGATAAAGATAAAGATGAAGATAAAGATGAAGATGAAGATAAAAATGAAAAACCTACAACTGTAGATGAAATACGCAAAGCACGTTTAGCATTTTTTGAAAGAAAGTAACATTATTAAAATTTATATTTTTTTAATTATAAATATTTGACCACTATTATCTAATACATATTTAAGATGAGTATGTAAATTATCATATGTTCCTGTAATACATGTTGGTATTGTAGGCTCAAATGGATTATAATATAGTGAATCAATTAATAAAAAACTTGTATCATTTATTTTTTTAATTACATAATAGTGTTCACCAATACATATAATAATCCCAATTGTATTATTTAATAATATGATTGGCTTATCTATGTCATCCCTATCATAAATTATTTGTGAATTATATTTATTTTTAAATGCATTTGTAATAGCTACTGAAAAAATATCAGTGTCATATAATCCATTTGTTTTATTATATAATATTTTAGGTTTATTTTGCTCTGCTAATTCTGATAAAACTATGTATGTAATACTAGGTTGGTTATGTTTAGCTTCATTTTTAATATGAACAAATTTAAATTCTGGTTCAATATCATAAAATAAATTATTTAAACTATGAATTGCGCAAAATAATGATTCTTGTGGTTCTATTGATTTATTACAAAATACTAAGTTGTTTGTAATATCAAATCCTGTATATTGTTTTTGTGCTTTAGATTCAGCAGTTATTTTATTATTTTTTTGTGTATTATTTTTATTATTGTTTATTTTAATATTAAAAGTTCTTTTTATAAATGACTTTATATCTATTTGAGGTAGTCTACTTGATATGTGTGGTATGGGGACTGTTTGGTTTGCTGGTACAGAAAATAATTTACCCATATCTATATTTTTAATAAATTTAGGCATAAAATCTGTATGTTTTATGGGTACCATTTGATCAATTGTTGTAAATTCATCTTCAATTTTTATTTTTGGTATAACATCAATAATAAAGAAACCTTGAAAAATTGGTCTATTATCATTTGGTCTAAATATAACAAAATATAAATTTGATTCATTTTGATCTAATTCTAATTCTGTAAATGGTATTTGTGGAACTGAAGGACTAAATTGATTGTCATGCCAATGCACACTAACGTTATCTTTATTAACAATGCTTTTTATTTCATTAACTGTTATTTTATATATTTCTAATTTACCATTAAAATTAATAGGATTATATTTATTTTCTTCAGTCATATAAAATGCGTGTGGTCTAAATAGTAAATAAGAAGGTTTTGTTGGGTATAAATCATTAAAGTTTTCTACTTTTTGATATATTAAATAAATATTATTATTATTATCATCTTTAATTTGCCACGCTTTTATCATTTTATCAATAGTTAGATATCTACTAACATTATTATATTGTGAAAAAAAAGGTATTTTTAAATTATAAGACGAAACGTTAAAATAATATATATTTAGTTTATAGTCTTCAATTTTGACTATATTTAATATTATATATTTTAATAATGTGATGATGTCATTAATAGAATTGTATACATAAACTGTATGATTAAATAACTTACAAATATTACCACCAGACATTACTTTTTTTGATATATGATTTTTATTTTTTATATTTTTTATATTTTTTATATTTTTTTTAGTTAATCTCCTTGAACCACCAATTTTTTTTGGTAATGGTGGTGGTGGTGGTGTTAATAAGTATATGTCTTTCTCTAATTTTACTAAAATTTCCGGATGAAGAAGTGAATAGTGTTTTTTTGGAAAGATTTCTGAATCTTTTGTATATGTTTCAGAGTTAACTGTATCATATATAGTTTTTATTATATCTAATAGTTTAATATCATTAGATATTATTGATAAAACTGTTAAAATAAAACTCATCATAACTAATCTAAATTCATTTGTTGCCTTACAAGGCTTACGTTTTATATCACTTGTATTTTTAACAATAAATGTTTCTTTAACTACTTGTTCAATAGTATTTAAATCTTTTGGAAAATCATATTTTGCATAAAGAAATAAAAAATATAAAGAATACATCGAACAATATTCTGCATTTATTATATATTGAATACAATGTTTACCTTTTTCATCAGTATTACAAAATAAACTACTAAAATTAAATATTTTTAAATTAGTAGCATTAGTAGCATTAGTAGCATTAGTAGCATTAGTAGCATTAGTAGCATTAGTAGCATTAGTAGCATTAGTAGCATTAGTAGCATCATTATCATTATTAGCATCAGTATCATTAAAAATACGTATAAATAATATTTTAAATAATACATATATTAAATTTACTATTGATGTATAATGGCTGTTTTCCCTTTCATAATATAATGGATCGTATATTCCACAATTAATTATTTTTGTATTTTTATCTTCCCAGAAAATAATTGCTACAGCGTGATTTATTTTAGCAGTATAAATACTACCATACCATAGAACACATACAGTTTTATTAGTAGTTTTACACTTTTTTACAATATTTTTTATAATATCATAATAAAATTTAATGTTTTTAATTATATTTTTTTTAGTTTTTACTTCTTCATAATAAAATTTTTCTATGTCACCATCTAATTCTTCATTAAATAAGCTTTTACTAAAATCTATATTTTCTATAATTTTATAATGCGTTACAAACTTTTCATATACGAAGCTACTTAATATTATTGATTCTTCTAAAAAATATCCATTTACATTATCATTTTTAAATATAGTGCAAAAAGATTTATTTGCTACAACAATAGAATTTAAACTAGCTAATCTTGTATAATATGTCTTAATAATTTTACTTAATTTATCAAACTCTGACATATTATATGATATTTGTGTGTTACTTATTTTACATCCTAAACCAACAATATTATTATTGTTATTATTAGTAATGTCCTTAAATTGATCTTTTATATAGTTTTCATATGTAATAAAATCTGCAATACTTTTTTGGTTAATATCAGGTCTTGTTAATTTTGATTCTTGAATTCCCATATTTAAATTATAAAAATTTTATTTTATAATTATATTTATAATTATATTTGTAATAGATTTAAAATAAATTTTATATATATATATATATAAAATTTAATAAAATAAAAATAAAAAAATAAAAATAATAATAATAAAAAACTATATATATTAATTTATTTATCTGCACAATTTATTTATCCTCAATCAATGGTTTAACATAAATATCAACTAATTTTTGTCCTACTTCTTGGCTTACAGCTTGATAATCTTTACCAGCATTAACTTTCTCAATCATATTTACCATATAATTAAATTGTTCCATATTAAGATCACCTTTAATACAACGTTCAAATAAAGTAGATGAATTTGTATAAAGATATTCAAATTTAATTTTCATTTGTTCTATAAATGTCTCTATACTCATATCACGATATTCTATACGTTTAATTTGCCATTTACGTGTTTCATCACTAAGTTCTTCAACTTCTTTACGAAGTATAATTGTATCTATCATTTTAACACACACTTAATATACTTACTATAAAATATACTTACTATACTTAATACTATTTATGATTTATTATTTATAATTATATTAAAATTTCTTTTTATACTTAAAAAAATATATTTGTAAAATAAATGTACATATACAAATCATTTCTCTAAATCATTTCTCTAAATAATGTAAATAAATTCTCTTTTAACTCTAGAGGTATCATTTGAAAATCCATCATAATACAATTATGTTTAAATTTATTTATATTAATAATATGTGTATTTTCTATTTCATTTAATAGTGTATGGCTTCTAATTTCATTTAATAATGTAATAAATAAATTATATTTTTCTTGATTAGAAATTAATTTTTCAATACCATTTTTACTTATATTTCTAAACATTTTGTTTGGTATTCCAGAATGTAGATATCCATTATCAATATCACAACACTTAATATTATCACTTCTATCACCACATAATATTTTAGAAAGTAAATATTTATCTCCCATCTTATAGGTTCCTTGCTCTCCAGATATAATTTTACCTAATCCATTAATTAATTTAATATTCTTATTACATACTTGTAGATAATCATTATCATTTGCTAATATATAGATATTATTGAGTTTCCATTGTTTTTCAATATATAAATTATGAATATATAAACTTAACTGACCTATTATATCATCAGCTTCGCATTTTGGACAAACTATTATTTTCATATTATTATTATTATTATCTTTTAATGTAGGTATAAACTTACTTTTCATATAACTAAAAATATTAAATGAATTAAATTTATTTTTCTTATGTGATTCTAACCTGGTGCCTTTATATGGTTCAATATGTATAGGCTCAATTATGTCTTCTATGATATTATTATCATTATTATTATCTTTATTTTCAAGTTTTTTTTGTTCATTTTCAATCTTTTTTTTTTCAATTTCAAGTTTATTTTTTTCATTTTCAGTATTAATAATAGTGTGTCTCCAGATAGTATTATGAGAACAATCAATACAAAATACTACATTTTCCATTTTAGTATTAAATTTTTTACATATTTTTTTAATATTTTCTACAAAAAGTTTTTTATATTTTGTCATAAATATTTCATCTTCTAACCAATTATGTTCGATATTAAAGTCTTTATTAAAATTAGTATTAATATTGTTAGATGATTCATTAGATGGTTCATTAGATGGTTCATTAGATGATTCATTAGTAGTGTCATTAATGTCAGTAGTATTTTTATTTATATAGTTATCTGGATAGGCACGAGCATACCAATTTCTTAAAGAAAAAAATCGATAATATAACCAATAACTTGTATCTATAAGAATGACTGGTAATTCTGGATTTAATTTAGACATTATTTAGTTAAAAATAAAAAATGAATATTAAATATGAATATGATACATAATATATAATATATATATTTATAAAAAATAAAATGATAAAACGCTAAAATTCTAAGTATATAAATATTTTTTTATGTTTATTTTTAGATTGTATTTTTTATATTGGTGTTTGGCGTATATAATAATAGATATATCCATGTGTTAAATATGTGGTATCTGGATCTCTCTTACGGCTATCATCCATAATAAATGCAGGATTTCCATTATCATCAAATACTAAATATACATAATGACCGGATTGCATAGTATTAGATAAAGATATAATACAACCTTGTAATTTAAATACTATATCATTAATATTTAAAGTTTTATTTGGTGTTATTCTATCTATTTTTTTTCTTGGTTGTCCATTAATATCATATTCAAATCTTTTTAGAAAAATTACTAAATTATTTGATAAAGACTTTATAGTTTTATATCTATATCCAGGACCTATATTAAAATATTCTTGTTCTGTACCTTTTCTATTTAGATTTTTAAGAGGCTTTGCTTTATCTTCATTTAAACAATTTGACAGATATGAGTCAGGGTCATTCATTATTTCATATTTTTGATAATTATCTAATAATATTTGAATAGTAAATTCAGTTGGTTTTTTATAATCACTCAAATATTTATATTCTTTTAATGGTTTAAAGTAATTATGATTCTTATGTGCTTTAAATCTTTCTATTATTTCTTTTATATATTCATCAGTATATATATCATATGTTTCTAAATCTAAAAATGTATATGGTTCTGCTTTTGCTTGTGGTTCGTCATAGTCTTTAATAGGAAAATAACATTTTTTAATTGTTTGTATGTTAATATTTAAATAATTTGACAAATTTATATTTATTGTTTCTAAAATTTTAAATAATATAACTAAAAATTCAAATTCATCTTGGTGTGTTGAAATATCAGGTTCAGGATTTTTGTTTTTATCATTATAATGTATAACACTTGATAAATTTTGTAATATTTCTCTAACAGGTCTATTTGTATTATAATCTGCACCATAATGTGTCTTCATTGATCCATTAAAAGATTGAAAAATTGCAGTTAAACTTAATAATATTTTATTAGCATAACTTGTATGTGCAGAATTTACAATATCTATATAGTTTAATGATAAAATATATGTTCTTATTTCTGGTATAGACCATAACATTTGTATAGTAGCATTAATATAACAAGTAGCGCCAAGATTTTGAATACCTGTATAAACTAAATTTTTATTTGTAGCAGGAGTAGCAGATACACTACTTTGGTGTATTACTGGTATTGATGGTTTTAATGGGTTTAATGGGTTTAATGGATTTAATGGCATTGATGGTTTACTAAATAATTTACAAATATTACCTCCATTCATAACATACTTAGTTTTCTTATTATTACTAAATTTATTATTACTATTCTTATTTTTACTATTTCGTTTTTTAGTGTTTCCATATTTACTATTTTTTACATCTTTACTATTTTTTCTATTATTTTTATTATATTTTGTTTGTACCATTATTAAATTAATCTAATATCAAAATAATATTAAAATAAATTCAAAAATAACTAAAATTTATTCTTTAATATATATATATATTAATTTTATAATAAATCAAATAAAATAATCTCATAATTTTCTCTTATAATCTTCTAATCTTCTAATCTTCTACACTTCAGCAGTATCATAGTCTAAATGTAATGCATCTATATTAATTAAACCATCTGTATTTGCCTCATCAATTTCTCCATCCTCTTCTCTATATGGTACTACTGGATGAAATCCATCAAACATATATGGAACTTGCATCCTTCCTAATTTTTTCTTATTATGTTTAATTTTTTCAGATATATGTTTTGGTATATCAGCACTTATTTCTTTTAACCTTTGATATTCTGGAAATATTAAAGCTAAAAAATCTTTTATATTATCACGACTTGCTCTTCTTTTGTTAATTTGAAATTTAATTGTAGAATGAAACTTTTCCCAAGAAAGATATGACATTCTATGATTTTCACCTAATTGACTAACTTTTAAAAATTGTGCGACTGATGATAAAATAGATGTAAAAATACTAATACCACCAATTGCTAAAATAATAGTATCAGAATAATTAGGAAAATTTGAACTAATAAAATTACCTGTACCAGAAAGAGCACTAAGAATGATAATAGGTAATTGAAATTTAATATTTTGATTAGTATAGTATATTTGTGAGTGTTTATGTAAAAAAGCGTTAATTTGTGCTTCATCACCTAATTCACTTAGTATATTTTCTACTGATTCATCCCATATTAAATATTTATTAGTTTCAACTGATGCTAAATCCATAATATATTATTTTTAAATATATTATAATATTTTTATGATTTCTTATAATTTATATGTTTTTAATTATATTTTGACTTTAACTATAATATATATTCAGGTAAAAAATAAGAAAAAATAAGAAAAAATAAGAAAAAATAAGAAAAATTTAGTAAAAGATTATTTTATATTATGACTTTGTCTTAATTTTTCTCTATCTGCTAATAATTGATTTAATTTGTTTTCTTTCTTTTCCTTTATTTTAGTAATATTATCATCTTCTAAATTATTTGTTTTTAATTTATTTTCTATTTTTTTCACAAGTGCAGATGATGTATATTCCATTTTATTATAAGACATAGCATACATATCTTCAAATATAGAACTATATAAATTCATATTTTCTTCTTCTCTACGTTCCATATAATTATTTTTATATTGAAGTGTTTCTTGTGAAATATCTTCTGTAAAAAGCGGATTATCTATCCATTGTTTATGATGTGGTGATATAGTTGAATATCTTTTATATTCAAATGTTTTTTTATTCATACAATTAACAAATAAATCTGCAACTTTATTACTACCATTCATTAACATAGGTTTAGCAAAATGAGTATGTGGTTTTGTTTCTTCATATATTTTTATATTTTCATTAGTTTCATTATTATTATAATTATTACTATTCAAACTATTGCTACGTAAAGTATTATTATTATCTATAAATTCATAATTTTTAGATGTATATTCTAAAGCATCTTTTTTAAAATCACTATAAAATTGTTGAGTTTCCATAGTATGTTTATAACCTTCTTTAGGATGTTTGATAGTTTCTGTTTTATATGGTCTTGAACCATATAACTTTAGTTGTGGTGTTGGTTTTAGTGTCGTTTTTGGTGAATTATTATTTTTAGTATTACTAAACTCAAAAAAATCAGTATATGTTTTTGGTGTCATAGGACAATGAGGTGGTAATAAATGCATTTTCTGTATATCTTCATTTATCATATCATTTATAATATCATTATTGTATTCTGGAGTATGTTTATTTTTTGTAGTATTTTTTGTAATATTTATTTTATTGCTATTTTTATTTTGACAAGAAGTATTAATATTTATTTTATACATTTTATTAAGTTTCCTATATATTTATTATATATAAATTAAAATAATTAAATGTATAAAATATATAATTCTTAAGAAAAATATATAATTAATTTATAATTTATGTATGGTCACTACAAATATACATTACAATAGCTACACAATATAATATATAACTATATACATAATCATTTTCTTTTTTCATAAAAACAAATGATTTACGTAAAGGATAATCTATTGAAAAAAATATTATTAATATGGAAATATTAATTAGTAAATAATTATATATTTTTTGTTTTGTATTAGTGATTGTTGTATCTTCTATATAAGATTTAATAGTTTTATTATTTTGTAAATAATGTAATAATTTTTGTGTAAGTTGAACTGTTATTGAAACAACAGCACAATATTTTAAGAGACTTATACCAAAAAATCGCCCTCCACAAAATACATAGCGTTGTGCTATGTATGCAAGTATATAACTAAATATTAATGATATTAACATAGTATTTTCAGTACTAACATTTATATAAAGCATAAATATTTTTGACATTTCTGTCATTGAACCTGTAATGGCTGATAAACCTAATGATTTAAATATTAAACTATCAAACATTTTTAATATTTTTATATATAATTATTATTATAAACATACATTTAATATTTATAACAATTCATAAAAATACATAAAAATAATAATAAAAAAAATAATAAAATTATCATAAAATTATCATTACTAAAAAATATATTCACATAATTGACTAATAAAATATGGATTAGGATTTGCAATTTGACGATATGTTTTAACATATTTTAAGAGTTGTATTATGAAATGATGTGCAGATTGTTTTTTCATATTTTTTATTACATTATTTAATTCATCTATATTTTTATAAGTCTCATCATTTGATTTTTTAAAAAGTGTAATTTCCTTTTTTAATAGAGAATACATTTTAATTAATTCATCAACGTCATTCAGCATTTTTTCTTTTTTATAAAGAATAAAAGATTTTTCTTTATTACTGAGTTGTGGCTGTATATGTTCTGAAGTATTAATATTGTCGTATAAGTGTTTTTTCTTATTTACCCCATCATAACCATCATAACCATCATAATTATTAGACCCTTTCTTTTCTAATTTCTTATCTTTAATAAATTTATTATATTCTATTGAATTATAAATATCATTACAATCTTCTAAATTTAAATATTTTTTATGAAAATGACCTTGGATAATATAAATTAAAAATGCCAAGAAAAGTGTAATACTACGAGATTTTCCAACCATACAATGTATTAATATTTTGCCTCCTTCATTTAAACAGTTACTAATAAATTCATTACTATTTTCAAAATGTTGTGTCATATCTTGGGATTCATCATCATATGCTTCTATATGAAAATATTTAAATTTATCTAAAAAAGGTGGATTAAAAGATGGTATAACACTTATAATATGTGTTATACCTAAATCTTTTAATAATTGTTGATTTGTAGATGTGCTATAATTTCCAACATAAATATTTGGATAAACTAAATTAAAATCATCATTTTCTGATAAATTAAAATAATTATTTTCAATAAATGAACGCCCATAAACATAAATATCATCAATTATATGCATGATATCATAAATTAAACCAGTTCGGTCATCATTCATATTATCAATATTATCAATATTATCAATATTATTATCATCACTTTTAACATCATTTTCAACATCATTTTCAACATCATTTTCAACATCACTTTCAGCATCACTTTCAACATCATTTTCAGCATCACTTTCAATATGACTTATTTCTATATTAAAATCTTTATATTCATTTTTAGTATTTTTAGATATATTAGGTTCATCATCAATAAAATCAGTTTCAACATTTTTTTTTACAGAATCTTCATTTATATCAACATCTTTATAAATATTAAAAAAATCCATTATTTAATGAGTATAGGAAGTATAATTATATATAAACTATTCTGGAAGTATATTTATATTTATTATTTATATAAATAAATTTATTTATTATTATATATATACGTAATCGTTATAAATTAAAATAATAATAATTTAATTTATTTTAATTTATATTATATTATTTAATTTATTTTAATTTATTTATAATATATATATGTAGTATGCGATTATTTTCTTAATAACTAATATATAATAATGAATAGAATAATACATAAAAATAAACAAATAAAATCTAAAGGGTTATCTATAGATACAAAAGACCTATTAAAAAAAATAAAAACAAATATGACAAAGAAAATAAAAATAAAAGAACAAAAAAAATCATATAAGATTAATCCTAAAAATACAATCATATATAAAAATAAAAAAACAAAAAAAGAAAAACATAATAAAAATAATAAATACACGAAAGATAATTATATTACAACACTTATAAATCAATATTATGATAATGATAAAGTGACAAAAGAATATATAAATACAGCGCATAAACAAATCCATATTTTTCCTAAACAAACACGTGTTATTGTTTTTGGTGATATACACGGTGACCTGGAAGCTGCAATTGAATGTTTTTTATTAGCAGGGTGTATCAATAATATATCTATACCAAAAGATAAATCAGTAAATAATATGAATGCATTTTTTAAAAAATTAAAATGGACTGGTAAAGATACATATGTAGTTCAACTTGGAGACCAAATTGATAGAGTAAGACCTCAAAAATGGGACAATAATGATATTACAAGGGACAATGCTTATAAAGATGAGGGAAGCACATTAGAAATATTATATTTATTTTATTATTTAAATGAATTAGCAAAAGAACAAGAGGGTAGAGTATTTAGTATCATAGGTAATCATGAAATAATGAATATTGAAGCTGATTTTAGATATGTTAGTTTAAAAGAATTTAAATGTTTCAAACAACATTTAACAAAAACATATTATCGAAATTCAAAATATCCATATAATTCAAATACAATAAAAAATAATAGTTATAAATTAAAAGATACTAATACTAATACTAATACTAATACTAATACTAATACTACTGATACTACTAAAAATAATTTTACAAAAGTTCCGGAAGGTTTTAGAGAAAGATTATATGCTTTTTCACCAACAGGGTTATGTGCTAATTTAATAGGTAAAAATAATTATGTTCTTTTACAAATAGGTAATTGGTTGTTTTGTCATGGTAGTCCTGTATTAAATACAGTTAAAAAATATAATACAGATTTAATTAATAATATAGTATCAATGTATTTACTTGGTATAGATACTGATGATAAATATATTGAAAAACATTATAATAATATTGCTAAATCAAAACACAGTGAAAGTATTTTGTGGAACCGCGATTTTGGTGAAGTAGAAATGAATGACATCAAAGACACCGAATTAGCAGATCAACTTGATAATATATTAAATGAATATAATAAAAAAAATAATGTAATGAATAGTTATAATAAGGCTACTCATATTGCTATAGGTCATACAACACAATTTTCAAGTAATAAAGGGATAAATTCAATATGTAATGACCGTGTATGGAGGTGTGATGTTGGTATGTCAAGGGCATTTGGGAATAGAACAAGTGAACCTTATCGTCACCCTCAAGTGATGGAAATATTAAGTAGTGAAGATAGTAGTGAAAATTACAAAATAAGAATTTTAATTTAATTATATTTATTTTATTTTGTTTTATTTTGTTTTATTTATTTTGTTTTATTTATAGTAATAATTCAAAAATAAAAATAATAGTTATAATTAGTTATAAATAAATATATAAATAGTGTAATATAAAATGTCTAAACTTAGTATTACTGCAATTAAACAAGATGAGTCATATTTAAATATGGGATATTGCCCTTATATGGAGATAAATTCTGCAGCTTCTGGAGGTAGTTATAAAACATTAACCGAAGGTTTAATAGCACCTGAACAACGTGATTTTGATGCTAATACAGCCATACCCGCCAGTCTTCCAAATGGTGGTTTATATGCTGGACCTCAATCAACCGGACCATGGGCTAATATACCTATTACACCTTCAGGAACTAATTTAATTCATTATAATTTAAGAAGTGCTAACCCGCCTCCAGGTGCAACTGAACAATATGTTGGAACTGATCGTTTAGGTAATAACTATGTACCTATGATAGGTGTAAACTGGTATAATCCAGAACAATCAAAAGGGTTATATCGTATGAATGTGACTAATAAAGCAGATATGAAACAATATTAGATGTAATAAATGTATAAAACATAAATATATATCTGCAATATATAAATTATTAGATTATTACATATTAGATTATTACATATTTATTAAGCGTTTTATTTTTTTATTTTTAATATCTTATTTTTTTAGTAATTAAACTAAAATATTATAAATTATAAAATGGATACAACTCAAGATATAGAAATAATTCAAGATATAGATACAACACAAGATGATGTATCAGAAGAAATATCAGAAGAAATATCAGAAGAAATATCAGAAGAACTATCAGAAGAACTATCAGAAGAACTATCAGAGGAACTATCAGAAGAACTAAAATCAAAACTACCGGAGGAAATACCAGAAGAACTATCATTTGAAACATTATTTAAAACACCATTTAAAACACCATTATATATGATTTACAACGAAAAGAAAGAGATGGATGAAGAAATACAACTTTTTAATTATCATAACTCAAAAGATTGTGGGTATTGGAAAATTGCTAAAATGATAATAGCACATTCAACTAAAGATAAAAATAATACAGAGTTTTTTTTAGATTGTTTAGATAGTGAATTACACAAAAATAATGATACATTGGAAAATATTAGCAAAGTATTTTATACCAATCATTTGGATATTAATATTGTTTATGAATTTGAAGGAGCCATTGCAAAATACATTGTTGAAAATTTAAAAATATGTAAATATAAACCATTAGGATATGTTTTTAATACTGATATAAATCAAAATAAATGGTCTTTTACAATGAGTGTTATTACAAATAAAAGTATCTATACATCAAATAGATACATAAGTGAAAATCAAATAGGATTTTATTAGAATTAATATATTTATATTTTTTCATTATACATTTTCATTATGCATTTTCATTATACATTTTCATTATGCATTTTCATGCTTCATTTTCATTTAATGTTCTCATAAATATTTCTCTGGCAGCTGCTTCATAAGCAACTTTATATAAATATGCCAATTCACTATCTGATAATGTATTTTTGTCTAATTCATCTTCAGCATTACAAGTTTTAATAACATCACACGGAACTTCAGCCTGTTCTTTATCTTTACCTAAATTATCACAACTTATTTTTTGATTTTGATTAGTATAATATATTTTATTATAATTTGTTGTTTTTGGTATATTTTCAAATCTATTTTTAGGATATAAATAATTCATTGTATGACATATCAATATCATAAGTATTAATATAAGTATGGATATAAACACACCATTAGAATTTAATTTCATTTCTAATATTTAATATATAATATCTAATATTATTTTGTATCTAATATTAGATAAGAATATAAAATAGAATTTAATATGTTTGAAAAATAATAAAAAAATATAAAATAATTATAAATTTAAATATAAACATAAAAAACTATAAACATCAAACCACAATCCATAAACTATTATAAAAATGGATTATAATTACGAAGAAAAAGATGTTGACATCTATGAAATTTTTAATGAAGTAGTAAAAAGATCACCACAACCCCCTAATACCTATCCTTTACAATTTGAATTAGATACACTTAAAGAATTATTTGAATTCTTATTACAATTTGTAACTATGTTATGTAAAAAATTCTATGGTGATGAAAAAGGTCAAGTTAATTTAGCAGCATTATCTCCAGAACAATTTGATATTATAGATAAATATATGAAAAGTATAGGTTTTAAATGTATATTTCAACCTATGCAAGCCAATTCTGATAATATTAATATTTGTCACGCTAATAGATTTGATAGAATTACTATTACACCAGATACTAAACTTAATGAATTAATGTTTGGTATTAAATATGATAGTATTTTATTTGTAATTAGTTTTGAAGTATTGTAATATGTATGCTATTCTACACTTCATATAGTTTGTCATCATTATCATTATCATTTATTTTTTGATAATTATCATAGTAAAATTTTTTTTCACTTTCGTGTTCGTGTTCGTGTGCGTGTTTGTGTGCGTGTTCGTGTTCGTGTTCGTGTGCGTGTTCGTGTTCGTGTTCGTGTTCGTGTTCGTGTTCGTGTTCGTGTTCGTGTTCATTTAATAATTTATTTTTATGTATTTTATGTATATTATATTTTTTAACAAGTCTTTCTTGATTTAACTCTAAAACTTTATAATAGCCGATAAATATAGATGCGACAACAGTAACAACAGTATTTATTAGCATCATCATACTATCCACTTCAATAGCATAACCTACCCAAATAATATTTGCAATAACTCGTAAAAATAAAAACCAACTACTTAAATCTTTAGTTGATTTACACTTATAAGTTTTAACCATTTGTGGTATATTATAGACTATATTGATAATATTAGCAATAATTAAAAATATATTCATGGTTAGTGAAATATTATCATCCATAAGTATAAATTGCATTCTTCAAAAATATATAATTTATTACATAATTTTATTTAACATAATCATATAATCATATAATCATATAATCATATAATCATATAATCATATAATCATATAATCATATAATCATATAATCATATAATCATATAATCATATAATCATAATAATGTTTAAGTTAAAAAAAGTATTGATTTATGATGTCTAAGGATTATTTATAATTATTCTGTCACTAAATAATTTACTAATAAATTCATATCTTTCAAAATTACTACAACCACCTAGACTATTTATTAATCCTATTAAATCTATATCTTTACCACCAGTTCCATTTAACAATTGGTCGTAATTTGGTACTAAATAAGAACCAATTCTTTCTGGATACTTATTTTTTGGCTTAGTCATTTTAGCAGTCATTTCTTTAGTCTCTTTTGTATGTTTTTCTAAATAATTTGAACTTGTTTTACCTTTTGTAATATCATAATGAAAAATCTTATAAGTCATAGGTTGATTAATAACTTTATAACCTGACTTATATAATCTTTCTGCAATAGCATTATCACATCCTAAAAAGCCTAATTCAAAATCAAAACTAATATTTTTATTATTACAATCTAAAGGTGTTTTAAAAATCCAAGCATCTTGAGTATTAGCGTGATACATTTTTGCAAAGTTTTCATCCATTTTTGAAATGGGTTTAAACTGTATTTTATTGTCTATCTTGGTTTCTATTATATTAAATTCATGTCTGGATTGTGCATATACAAATCCATTATTAAGTTGTCCTCTAATGGTATTCCAGAATGATTTATCATCAAGAAAAATATCAAAGTTCATAATACACCAGTAGTCACCTGTATCAGAATGTGTATTAGTATTAGCATTAGCATAGTTAATAGCCATTTCAAAGGTAAGCCATTTATTTTCTGGATTATCAACTATTTTATATTTATGATTATGATTTATAGCCATATCAAAAGAGAGAGCAAAAGAAGGTTCTCCTGTATCACATATTTCTATACCAGAACCAAAATCGTAAATCATTTTTACATAAGGATTTTGTAAATTTTGTTTAAAACAATAGACTAATTCCTTAAGTCTCTCTGGATTAGTTTCTTGATAAGATTGTATTATAATATTTATAAATGGTATAGGTTTTAAAAGTGTATTTTCTAATAGGGACAAATAAGTATTAAATGATTTATATTGGGTAGATGTGGTAGATGCTCCAGAACTATTTGCAGTATGTATAATAATTTCAATAGGTATATTATTTTTAGTAATATGAGGATAACAACTTAATAAATCATTATAAGCTTTTTTATTAATAAATGTAATAAAAGCAGAGGCATTTAAAATAGCTTTATTTTTTTGTATTAATATATGATTCAAAGGTTGTTTATTAAGTTCAGCATTCATATCATTTACTAAAAGAATATTAGGTATGACATTACAATAAGTAAATGCAGTAGATATAAAAATATCAAAAGAACCAACTTTACATATATTATTTAACATATCAACATCTTGATTCATACACATATAGTTGAAATCTGGTATTTTCTTAATTTTAAATTTTTTATCTAAATTTAATTCTGGTTTAAATGAATAAGTTGCACCATTATTTTGAGTTCTTTGTAATAATGTTATTTCATAATGTGTAGTATCTTTAGACTCATTACTTGGCAAATGAATAAATAATTTTTCCCAGATATTAATGATATCTGTATTATTTGTTAATTGATAGCAAATAGTATCAATTGCAATCTTTATAGTTTTCGTATTTATGATATTGATATTGATATTGTTATTGTTATTTTTAACGTCAGTCATTTTAGTATAAATATTATTAGGCTTATAATATTATTTGTAAAATATGTTTAAGTTAATATTTAATATTAACTATAAATAAAAAAAATATAAAAATAAGTATATCTGTTAGTTATACATAATTATAGACATTGTCTTTGTCTTTGTCTTTGTCTTTCTATAAGTTTTGCATAGTTTGCCCTAATCAATTGCGAAGTGTCAGGTTCAAAAAACTCGTCATCTCTAGTTTTAGTTGGAAATATAGGACTTAATGTAAACATTAATATAAAGAAGAAGTATATAATAAACATAGATAAAAATAGCATTATAGTTAAAATCATTTTTATAATTATAGAAAATTATAGAAAATTATATGATCTAATTTTTACAATAAGTAAATATAAATTATATATTCAATTTTTAAGTATTTTTCCATATTATCTATTTTTATAGATAAAAATTATAATAAAAAATATAATCAATCATATTTTTTATTATTTTCCATTTCATTCTGCATAAAATTATTTGCAATTGTTTCACCAACGTCATTTAACATTTTATCTTTTATAAATGGAGCAAAATTTATAAGATAATTAGATAGGGCATGACCCCAATAACCACAAGTGGTACCTTGTACATTACCTAATAATCTAATTATATTTTCAACAAAAATATGACTTTCTACATTAAATAATGTTCCAGATAAATATTGTGTATTTTTTGTAATAACGGCTCCTGGTGTAATATTTAGAATATCAAACCTACCCTCATATTCTTTATAAATAGAATTGCCTTGATAAAATCCAAAAGCATTTGAGCCTTCATATACACTTAAATATGGCACACTAATTTCATTACTACAACTTATACCAAATAAAAAATTAGGATGCATACATTGTGCTGTTATATTTATAAGACCACTTTTCACACCTATACTATGTCTTTCTATAAAAAATGGTATTAACATATGTGTTAGTCGACTTTGAACTAATGTTCCAGTAGCAATTGTATCTCTTATATATTTAGGATTCATTTTATGATAAGGTTTCCATGCTACTCGATATCCTACATTATTTATGAGTATAGCATTCTTTAATCCAATAGTATTGACCTCTTTTTCTATATCATTAAAAAAATCATCTTCAAATGCTTTTCTAAAATCTTTTATAATTACTTTTGTTTTTACATTAGGATAATGTGTATTTATAAATGTTTGTGTATCTAGACATCTTTTACTTCCAATCATTAAAATATGAAAGCCTCGTTTTGCTAATGCTATAGCAAAATCATACCCTTGTCCACTTGATGCACCTGTTATTATTACCCAAGAGCCATTGCCATATCTTTCTAATAAATTTAATTCTTTGATACAACAATATTTATATATACCATTACACAATTGTATGAATAGTAATATAAATTGTAAACTGATTAAAAATAGTGCAATATATAATAAAGTATTCTGGATACACATTTATAATAATAATACAATATCATTATAATAATATAATACTATTATTTATATATTAAAAACTAATAAAAACAGAAAATAAGATTATCCTAAAAAAATTAAGTTTAATTACGATTACGATTTACATTTGAACCAAACTGGCTAAATGATTGCAATAATGGACTTAAATTATTTACAAAATTATTAATTTGTGTATTTATGTGTCTATTTATATTTTCTGAATTAAGTCTTGCTGAAGAATTGGAATTTGTGCTACTTATAAAACTATTTATAAATGGTGTTGAAAGATTTACAAAATTATTTATATCATTTAATATGGGTTCTGTATTTATTAAATTTGGCAAATCAATATTTGGTGTAATATTAGATACAAATATACCTATATTTTCAGGTATAGTTTCAGTTTCATTTTCATTATTAATGTTTATATTATTGTCATCAATATAATCTTCCGAGGGCTTCAGCCCCTCGAGCTCCCTTTGCGAGGGCTTCAGCCCCTCGAGCTCCCTTGTTTCTACACTATGTTTGCTCGAGGGATTTAGAAAATCCTGCTCCTGCTCTTCCTCCTGCTCCTGCTCCTGCTCTTCCTCTTCCTCTTCCTCTTCCTCTTCCTCTTCCTCTTCCTCTTCCTCTTCCTCTTCCTCTTCCTCTTCCTCTTCCTCCTGCTCATCCTCTTCCTCCGCCTCTTCCTCTTCCTCCTGCTCATCCTCCGGAATTACAATACTTAATAAATTATAACGACAAAAAGGACAAGTTGTATGGTCGTGTAACCATTTATCAATACAATTAATATGAAATATATGTTTACAATTATTTATTGTTCTACATATTTCAGTATTATTAAAAGGTACCTGACATATAGAACAAGTATCAACTTCAGTATTATTATTTGGTATATCACAAAAACGTGACACATTTGTTATAGCATTTATATTAGATAATGGAATACCAATTGGTATTGGTTCATAATTATTATTCATATTCATATTCATAGTTGATAACCCACTTATAAAACCCGTTCCTATAGGACCTAAATTACTATTAATTTCAAAATTATATGGTAAATTAGTATTTATAAATTCATTTAATATTCTATCAATATTAATATTTGATGTTGGTCTTGGAATATTGTGTGATATATTTGTTCTTGTATATGAAGGATATGAAGGATATGAAGGATATGAAGGATATGAAGGATATGTATATAAATAAGAAGTTGGTGTTGCTGGTATTAAAAATGGCAATGGTCTTCTTATATTTATATCTTCATTATCATTATCATTATCATTATCATTATTATTATCATTATTATCATTATCATTATTATTATCATTATTGTTGGATTGTTGTCGTGTTGATGTTTGTATTGGTATTGTTGATGGTGTTTGTGTTGATGTTTGTATTGGTATTGTTGTAGTAGTTGGTGTTGATGTTTGTATTGGTATTGTTGTAGTAGTTGGTGTTGGAGTTTGTGTTGGTATTTGTGTATTTGGATTAATTGGATTATTAAATCTATTATATATTGAATTATAATATTGATATGGATTAAATGACGAATTAAATAAATTATATCTATTATTATAATTTAATGGATTATTATGATGATGTTGATGGTGTTGATGGTGTTGATGGTGTTGATGGTGTTGATTGTATTGATGTTGATGTTGATATTGATATTGATAGGGTTGATTATTTTGACTACTTAAAAATTCACAATATAAATGATATGGCACATAATGACGTTCAATTACAACATTATTATTAATATTATTAATATTATTATTATTGTTACTATTATTATAACTTAAATGTTCTGGGTATATATTGCTATCATTTCTTGTATACATAGGTTGGTTATTCATATTAAATGAATTACTTAACAAAAATAATTATTTTTATTAATTTTATATTTACAATATAAAGTTTTTATGTTTTTAACTTATAATTTTTTACAAAAAAATTAAATATAATTTGTAAAAATTTTAAATTAAACATTACAAAATAAAGTAATATATTAAGTAAAAAATTGATTTATAAAATATATAATATTATAAATTAAATAAATAGAAAATAATATAAAACATAATATAGAACATAAATATAAATAAAATATGAATAAACGACGTGGTATATATAATACTGGAAATGATTGTTTTATAAATGCAACATTGCAATGTTTAGCAGTCAGTCCTTTTATTATTCATTTTATTGATCATTATTGTAATGATGATGCAAAACTTATATCTATTATAAATAAATATGAACTTGGTAAGTTTAAATCAGATAAAATTAATATAGAATGTGATACTATATTATTAAAGAATAATGATATATCCAAAGAAGATATAGATATATTAAAATATATTAGTAAAAATAGTAATCTTTTATATATCTATATATCATTTAAAGAAATTATAAAAAAGATAAATAATGGTGAAGAAAAGCCGATTGATAATACAATATTTTTGTCTATGAATAAAGAAATGTCAGAATATTTTGGTTTTGATTATTTATTTAATGGAGACCAAAATGATCCACACGAACTAATGGCATATTTACTTGATAAACTTCATGATGCAAAGAAAACTAAAATACAAATAGCAGAACCCAAAAATATAGACCAATTGGATTTATATACTAAATTATTTTATGAAAATTATAAAAAAAGATATGAAAATGATTATTCATTATTTGTAAAAAATTTCTATTATTATATATTATCTTGCGTTAAATGTAGTCGTTGTGAAAATATAACACACGATGTTTCACCAAGTGATATTATATGTGTATCTATACCTGATAACCATATTACAGTAGAAGTAGATACTAATATTTATGATTGTTTAAATGATATGTTTAAAGTTGAGAATATACAATATAAATGTGAAAAATGTAATAATACAGAACATAATATAATTGAAAAAAAAATTATGAATATACCAAAAACTTTAATTATAAAAATTAAAAGATATTATTCAAATGGTAAAAGATTAGTAAAAAATAACAAATTTGTTAAATATCCCTTAATACTTGATATGGAACCATATATTATTAGTGGTAATAGTCAAAAATATGAATTATATGCTATTATTAATCATACTGGAATGTTAGACTCAGGACATTATTATTCTTTTGTTAAAAAATATAATAGAAAAACAAATAAGTTTATAAATCAATGGTATTGTTGTAATGATTCAAAAGTTAAAGACATTAATATTGAAGAAGCACTAACATCTCAAAATGCATATATATTATATTATCATTATATTGGAGAATAAATTTAATGACTAATTTTGATGACTAATTTTAATGACTAATTTTAATGACTAATTTTAATGATTAAATTTATTATTATGTTTTTTTTTATTTTTGTTTTATTTTTGTTTTATTTTATTTAATTATTTATTATAATAATTAAATAAATAAAAATAAAATAATAGTATAGTATAATAATAGTATTATAATTTTTAATAATAAAAAATATATAAAAAAGTATATTAAAAATGATTTATCCTCAATTATCTGGAGAACCTAATTTTGTGTTAATTGGTGTATCAGCTGTATTTGGTTTATTAATAATAATAATTGTATATTATATTGTAGTAAATAAAAAGTCTAATGATAATTCTAATACATATTCCCAATCTTTAAAAAAAGAAAGAAATAGCACATCTCGATCATTAAATAGTGTATCAACACCTTCACCTACTAATAATACTGGCTATTATGCATCTGCAAATCAACCAAGTATTACTCTTTCTACTGGTGCATCATCAGCTACAGTTAGTAATCCTAAAATTAAACAAGTTTTTAATGTAAAAGAAAATATCTATACATTAGAGGATGCCCCTGCAGTATGTGGTGCATTAGGTGCTGATATTGCATCCATCAATCAACTCATGGATGCACATAAAGGTGGTGCTGATTGGTGTAATGTAGGATGGACTAAAGATGGATTAGCTGCATATCCTATTCAATATTCAACTTGGAAAACATTACAAGATAATGAACCTAATAAACGTAATATTTGTGGGACACCTGGTATTAATTTATCTCGTAATGATCCTAATCTTTTATATGGTGTAAATTGTTATGGTATTAAACCTGAACCAAAAGGCAATGAAAAAGTAAAACAAACAATTACAAGTGATAAACAATTAGCTCTTAATGCAAAAATAGCACAATTTCAAAAAAATATGAATGCTATTGGTGTTGCACCATTTAATGTTGATAAATGGAGTGTATAAATATAACAAATATTCTTCACAAAGAAAATTTATTTTATGTTTTTCTTTGATCTATTTTTTCTTTGTAAATATTTTTTTTTTGATTTTGTGTTGTATGTAGTATTTGATATTATACCACAATTACATTTTTTTTTTGTAAATGTTAAATTATTACTTGTTATTAAATTCTTCATAATATTATAAAGTATATGTTAATTATATATTACTTACTAAATATAAATAAAATAAATTAAAAATAAATTAAAAATAAATTAAAAATATAAACAAATTAATTATATATTATTTATACATTAATTATTTTTTCAGATTTTTTTGTAATGACTATATATTTTTTAATAAATTGATAAAAATAACTGAACATATTTTGTTGATTTACATTATCATTATTTTCATTAAACATATTTATACCATTTTCAAGAGCATCATCTTTCATTTTATTATATAAATGGATAAATGGTTCCATATCAGTATTTTCATGATTCATTTTTTAGAAATATTTATTATATATAAGTAAATGTTTATTATATTATTAATAAAGCAATAATGTTTATATTATAATTATAATAGTGATTATGATTTAATATTTTTACCGCATCTAGAGTCATTTATCATACTTATTATCATACTTATTATCATACTTATTATCATACTTATTATCATACTTATTTATCATAACTATATCCTTTTTTATTACTTAATAAATACATTAAACTCATAAATTTACCTAATAATACTTGTTCATTAGTCTTTATCACAAAATTATTATATCTAACCCATTTCATTATTATTTCAAATAATCTAACACAATAATCATAATGATAATAATTAGTATTAATATTATAAGTTAGCCATCTCATACAATATTTTTTATTATAAATATTAAGAACACGAGGTTGTATAATTAACATACTACTGTTGTCATTACCTGTTCCAGATACATTATTATTACTTGTCATATTAACAGTCATATTATATGCATCTTCATTATGCTTTTTATATTTATTCTTTTTATTATTTAGTATTTCTTGTTGTTCCTTATATTCTTCTATATTTTGTTGTTCTTTATATTCTGGAGTATCTTCTTCAACAATAGTATTAATATTTTGTTTTTTAGTGATTGAACTATAAGACATTTTTAAAAAAATAATATTAAAGTAACATTGATATATAATTGATAACTATTATAAAAATAATATATTAAAATGATGGAAAATATACGGATGAAAACTTAGTTTTTAGAAAAAACTAAGTTTTTAGAAAAAACTTAACCAAAATATTAACTAAAAAATTTAACTAATATTATAAATTTACTAATTCTGGGAGGCTTTAGCCTCCCTAGCTTTTAGTTAAGTTTTGGCAAAACTTAGCTTTTAGTTAAGTTTTGGCAAAACTTAGCTTTTAGTTAAGTTTTGGCAAAACTTAGTTGGTGAATGCCAATCCCGCCATACCACTTAAAACTCGCAATACATTATAGTTAGTAGCATATATACGACATTTTGCTGTATCTGTTGTTGCTGTATGTGTAAGATAAGTAGCATTTGTAATATTTAATAATAATTGTGCGATATCAATTCTAGAAAAATTACAAGTGCCACTTGGTTGATGTTCTTCTGGTTTAAATGCAAAAGAATAAACATTTATACCCATTGCGGGACAATTTTCGTGGCATTCTTGTGGAATTACTGTATTGAAATAACGTCCTTCTCTTTGTGATAAACGGTCATGTCCATTGAGTTGTATTTTAGCAAGTTCAGTAGGATTTTCACCAATATCAAAAACAGGTAAGTGAGAAGTCCAACCTCGTGAGGATACATTAGAAGTTGTTCCAAATAAATCATCAAAATGAAAGGATGAAATATTTGACCCATTTTCTCCATATTTGCCAGCAATTGCAACACTTCCGTTAGCAGTTCCACTCATAGGTAAGCTAGAATACCAATTACCAACATTAAATGCTGCTGTACCTATACCACCACCTAATGGGTCTTGTGGAGTTCCTGAGAAATAAGTATAATCAATTGAGTCTGTAAAGTTAAACCATTGTTTTCCACCATAATTTTGCATTGTTGTTGTATTTATGAGACTGTCTTTTTGAATCGTCCATATCACTTCTTTAACTGGATGATTAAAAGCCATTTTAAGTTGTTCAATCGTACTGTTAATTGGCATATCACCATTAAATTGTAATTGTTCTATTAAATATTCGTGACTTGCTTGGGCGAAACGACGTCGCTCATCTGTATCTAAATAAATATAATCTACCCATAAAGTGACATCTAATAAATCACCTGGAACTCTTGTTGCACCTGAACCCCAATAACAATCTGATACATTAGCAAGTTGTAGATTTAATTTAACATCATGGTATTGTAGAGCAATTAATGGTAATGCAAGACCCACATTTCTATTAAACCAAAAACGTAAAGGCACATATAAAGTAATTGAAGGGGTAGCATCTATTGAAGATTGAACTAAACGAGGAACATTACCAACCATAGTAGCATAACCTGCCTGATGACCTGAAGTTTGTGTTAATTCATTCCAAATATGAAGCCAATGACCGTAATGTCTATCTATTTTTTGACCACCTATTTCTATTTCAGCCTGTTGAACTATGATATGACCGAGCCAATTGAGCCAGCGAAATTGGTCTGACCCATTAGCTGCAACACTTGGTAGTGTAATAGTTATATACATTCTATGTAATAAATCACCGTTTCTTGCAATGGTTGCGGTTACACTTTTACCCCAATTTGCTATGCCATTAAAAACTTGTTGAATAGGTTCTACTGAAAAATTTGTATGACGTCTATAAACTACTTTAAAAAATGTTATTTGTGGGTTCCCAGTTAAATATACATCCTGAGAACCATAAGCTACTAATTGCATTAAACCTCCTCCCATTTTCAAGATTAGTTTTAATATTATATAGTATAGTTTTTAACTATTTTTATATAAGATTTTAATTATAATTAATAAACTATATTACTATAAAAACTTATTTTTTATTATTAATTATTTAATTATTTAATATAAAATGAAATATCAATAATCAATAATTAATAATAGTATAAAAAATTAAATATAAATATAAATATATATTAAATAGTAATACATAAATAACTAATAACAAACACCATACAACAACAAACAACTAAATAAAATATCTAAAAATGAATTTAGAAACAGATACTTGGGATGTTATAAATAGTTATTTTCGTGATACACCAAATTATTTAGTAAGACATCATATAGATAGTTATAATGATTTTATTCAAAATAAAATACCACAAATATTTCAAAATTTAGCACAAAATCCCCCATTTATTTTAATTGATAATACTGATAATACTATAATATATGAAATAAAAGTATATTATGGTGGTAAAAATAGTAATAAATATAGTTTTACAAAACCAACTATTAAAAATTTTCCCTCTGGTGAAATTAGACAACTTTACCCAAATGAAGCAAGATTAAAAGATATGACCTATGGTGCTGATTTTTTTTACTCTATTGATATTGAAATGACGATGAAAAAGAATGGTGAAATTGTAAATGGATATGATAAAGTACTTATAGAACATGCACCTTATTTAGATAATATATATCTGGGTAATATTCCTATTATGTTACAATCAGATTTATGTGTATTAAAAACTCATACAGATGAAATCTTAACACAAATGGGTGAAGACCCAGGTGATTTAGGAGGCTATTTTATTCTGGATGGTTCAGAAAAAACCATTGTTTCACAAGAACGTAAAGCAGAAAATATTATTTTTCTCAATATCATTCCACAATCAACAGGATCGGAAAAATATACACATATTGCTGAAATTAAGTGTATTAGTGATGATGCCTTTGCTAATGCAAAAACAGTTAAGGTACAACTTGAAAGAAAAGGAACCATTACTGTACGATTAGGTCAAGCTAATCCATTTTTAAAAACAGTTAATAATCGTGATGTTCCATTATTTATTATGTTTAGAGCATTAGGTGTTGAAACAGATAAGCAAATTATTGAATATATTGTTGGTGATATTGATAATACGAATAAAACTGATAAATTAACTCTACAAATGTTAGAATTATTAAGACCAAGTATTTTAGATCCATTTATACTTGAAGATGAAATATATAATAAAGAAAGTGCAGAAACATATTTATCTAAATTACCTACACGATCACAACAAAATACAAATGAAGATAAAGAAGCATTATCTAATAAAACAGAACGTAATAAAGTTGTTAAATTGAGTTATTTATATTCAACATTAACAGAAGCATTATTCCCACATATTGTTACTATTGGTAATTTAAATAAAGCCAAAGCATATTATTTAGGATATGTAACAAGAAAATTATTATTATTAAGATTGGGTTTAGAAAAAGAAACTGACCGTGACAATTTTGCTAATAAACGTATTGATTTATCAGGTTTCCTCATTTCAACATTATTTAGGGAGGCTTTTAAACAAGTTAATTATTCAGCTCGTGTTAAAGTAAATTCTAAGTATAATTTTAATAGTGCTGAATACAGTGGTGAAAATATATTCAGAATTATTAATGAAACTAATATTAGCGAAATATTTAGTAGTGATACTTTTAAACAACATTTTAATGGAGCTCTTAAAAAAGGAACAATAGGACAAAAAGTAGGTGTAGTTCAAGCATTGGATAGATTAACACGTAATTTAACTATATCTCACCTTCGTAGAATAATTGATAATCCTGGTGATGGTAAAGTATCTATATCTAGACGCAGATTACATGCTACACAATATGGTTGTGTATGTCCTTCAGATACACCTGAAGGGGGAAAAGTAGGATTAACTAAAGGGCTTGCTATTATATCACATATTACATTTGGATGTCGGACAAAACCAATAATAGATTTTTGTTTAAATAAAGGTGTTGAATTACTTGATGATTTTTTACCTACTGAAATGGGACAATTATGTAAAGTCATTATTAATGGTAATTGGTTTGGTTGTCATCGCAATCCAGAAGAATTCATTACTATTTTTAAATTATATAGAAGAAATGGATTAATAAATATTTTTAATAGCATATCTTGGGAAAGAAGTAATAATGAAATTAAAATTTATACTGATGGTGGGCGTTTTATACGTCCACTCTATATTATTGAAAATAATAATATTCTGCTTCAACCAAAACATATTAAGGAAATACAAGATAAAAACATTACTTTTAAAGAAATAGTCTCTGGGTTTCGTAAAAGAAAAGAGGAGTATGATTATTATGATGATAGTGTTAAAGAAATTTCATATATTGGATTAGATAATGATAATGATAATGATAATGTTTCATTCACTATTGATAAATTAAGGGAAAGTCAATCTGTAGTTGAATATATAGATTGTGAAGAATTTGATACAACATTACTATCTATTGGTTTTAATATATCTCATAAATCATTACTTAAATATACACATGTAGAATTACATCAGAGTATGATTCTTAGTTTTAACGTGCATATGTTGCCATTTATGCAGTATAATGCGGGTCCTCGTGTTATTTTTTCAAGTAAACACGTAAAACAGGGTATTTCTACATATGCTATGAATTTTAATAATCGCATTGATACTTCATCACATATACTTAATTATCCTGAAAAACCATTATTAACATGTCGTCTTAATAAAATATTAGGAGCTGAAAAATGCGGTCAAGGTCACAATTTATTTGTTGCAGTAGCTAAATATAATTACAATCAAGATGATGCTATTGTAGGTAATCAATTTACACTTGATTTAGGGTTATTTGGAACAAGTTATTATAAAATGTATAAGGATTTTGAAATGTTAGATGCAGCTACAGGAGAAGAAAATCATTTTTATAATCCTTTATATAGAGATGAAATGGAACAGTATCCTAATGAAGAAGAACTTAAAACAAAAATGAGAGTGAATTTTGATACATTAGATAAATATGGATTACCTAAAAAAGGTATTTATCTTAAAGAAGAAGATGTTGTTATTGGTAAATATATGAAAAGTAAAAATGAGAAAGGTAAAGATGTATTTAAAGATATGTCAACCAAAGTTAAAATTGGTAATGAAGGTAGTATGATTGACCGAGTGTATACTTGTCAAACAAATAATGAAGGAGATAGAATGGTTAAAATAAGGACTTGTCAATATCGTCCACCTGTTATGGGAGATAAATTTGCATCACGTAACGGTCAAAAAGGTATTTTTGGAATAGTTATGAAAAAAGAAGATTTACCTTATACTGAAGATGGTATTACACCAGATATTCTCTTTGATCCTTCTGGTTTTCCAAAACGTATGACAGCTTCACAATTTATGGAAATGTTATTTGGAAATATGGCTGCAGAATTGGGCTTTCAAGGACTATTTACACCTTTTGAAACAATTAATATTGAACAGGTAAATGATATATTGGAAACAAAATTAGGATTATCATCTATGGGCGAAAGAATATTATATAACGGAATGACAGGACAACAAATGGAAGTGAATATATTTTGTGGTGCAATCTATTATCAAAGACTTAAATATATGGTAGATGATAAAATAAATACTCGTCTTAGTGGAGAAAGACAAAATGGTATACCTATTCCTGGAGGTCTATATACTGTTAATAGACAAAGTGTAGCTGGAAGAGCAAATGGTGGAGGTTTGCGACTTGGGGAGATGGAGCGCGACGCATTGATCTCACATGGTATATGGAGTTTTATTAAAGAGAGTTATATTGAACGATGTGATAAATTTATTATACAAGTGAGTAAAGCATCTGGGGAAATAACTATTAGTAATCCAGAGAAAAATTTATATTATGATAATATGACTGATGGTATTACATCATATCAATTGGATGATAATGTAGGTCATAGTAATCTAACAAAAGAAAAAATACTTGGTGTCAATATGTACAGTCAAAAATCAGTAGATTTTATTAATTTAGTAGTTCCATATACATTTAAAATACTATTACAAGAAATGCAAGGAATGTGTATGAATGTTAAATTAAATGTAAATAATTTAAAGACACTTATTAAAAGAGATGAAGATACTGATGACTTAGTTGAATTAACAAGTGATGACATTGATACTATGATACATAATGATAATAATGAAGATGATATTATTATAGAAGAAGATGAAGAAGATGAAGAAGATGTTAGTGATGAATTAATGAATAATAATATGTCAGGTGGTAGTGAAAATGTGGAAAATAATGATGAAGAAAACGATAATGATGAAGAAAACGATAATGATGAAGAAAACGATAATGATGATGATAATTATGATGAAAAAAACAATAATGGTGGTGATGAAAATATAGAAGGTGGTAATAATTTTAATCAATCATTTCAAAGAGTCAATTTTAATAATATAAATAATCAAAATAACAATCAAAATAACAATCAAAATAATAATCAAAATACATCACATGAAGTTTTAATGAGTACTGATAGTAATAATAGTCAATATGGAGGTGAAAAACCTAATTTTAATATTAAAGAAAGAGATGATGATTTATCAATAGAAGAAGTAAATAATCAATTATTAGGAATACAAAATGCAGGCTACCAAGAAAATATAGATAATGCAAAAAATCAAGGTATACAAAATGTATTACAACAATCACAAACTAATAATTCAGATTCAGATATAAATAATAGAGGTTTAAATATGTCTTTTAATAATGATAATAGTAATAACAATCAAAATGGAGGATATCAAAATCACAATAATAGTAATAGTAATAGTAATAGTAATAATAATCAAAATGGAGGATATCAAAATTACAATAATAGTAATAATAATAGTAATAGTAATAGTAATAATAATCAAAATGGAGGATATCAAAATCACAATAATAGTAATAATAGTAATAATAATAACAATCAATTTAATCAAAATCAAAATCAAAATCAAAATCAAAATCAAAATGGAGGCAATCAAAATCAAAATGGAGGCAATCAAAATCAACAGAATAGTGGTATGAATAATAAACAGTTACATTTTGATACTAATATAAAAATAGTAGAACTTGAGTCAAAAGTAAATGATGGATTTTTATATGGAGGTAGTAAAAATTTAGACCCATTTCAATCTTAAATTTATAAATAAAAAAAGACATTAAAAATAATAAACTACATAAAAATTAATATAAAAAAATTAAACTAAATATATTATATATATATATATATTAATAAAAATTGAATTTTATTATAATTATTTATAATTATTTATAAGTAATAATTTAAAATGAATGCTTCTCAATTACACGCATTTAAATTGTTTCAAGATATATATAATTCTAGAACACATTTATTAGAAATGTTAGAAGACAGAGGTTATAATGTAGATCATTTAAAAAATTATACTTCTGATGAAATAAAAACTATGATTACAGAACATTATACTGGTAAGTTTCAGTATATAGGTGATATAGGTCCTCTTGATATATTTCTTGAAAAAAAGGTAAATTCATCAGTTGAAAAAATTTATGTTAAGTATAGACTTGATCCTAAATTCAAAGGAACAGCAAATGTAAAAACTCAAATAGCTGAAATATATGAAAAATATATTACCACAAAAGATACATTAGTTATGATTAATATTAATCGATTATTAATGAAGGTTGGAGCAAAAGAAAAAACAGATGAAGATTTTGTAAATGACTTATATACTACCAAAAATTATTTTATACAATTATTTGGATTAGAAAATTTCTTATTAAATATAAGTCATCATCAATTTGTTCCTAAACATCGTATATTATCAACACAAGAAACACAAGATTTATTAAAAAAATATAATTGCACTGTAAAAAATTTACCTACTATTAAAAGAGATGATCCACAAGCAAAATATATTGGTCTTAGATTAAAACAAATTTGTGAGATTACAAGAGAAAATATTACATCAGGTGTTACAGTTCCTTATAGAGTATGTATTAGTTAGTAATTACATTTTCTATTTTTTGGTATTTTTATTATTTTAGATAAAAATTGTTTTTTTTATATTAATGTATGTATTATTATACTAATAATTATAATTATTATTAAAATGAGTAGACCTGAGGACCGCGACTGCAGACCTGTAACAGAGCAACGATTTAAGGAGTGTCTTGGTAGAGACCTATATCATACTATATGCGGATGTGCAAGCTCGCCTTCACCTAAGGCTACGGTACAGTTGTTATTTCCTATGAATGTACGTGCGCGTTCGCTTTCACCTAATGCTCCTGCATTTTATTCAGCATCATATCAACAAAAACCCCCTGCCGCATATTACTCTAGATTTTATTGAATGAATTTAATTTATTCACAATGTTTGTTGTTATTGTAAATATAAATGATTCATTTATATTTTATATTTTTTTTCTTTATTATAAATAGAGATATAACATATAAAATATAAATGATTTATAATAAAACACATAAAAAAACAAGTAAATTAAGTAAATTAAGTAAATTAAGTAAATTAAGTAAATTAAGTAAATTAAGAAAATCAAGAACTAAAAATTCAATACCTAAATCTCTAAATATTTTATCTTATAATATTTCATGGGAGTCAATGACTGGTAAAGTAAGTGATTGGAATTTATGTTCTAATAATAGTGATAAAAAACATCCTAAACATTATTCTATATGTGTAAATAATATTGCTAATGTTATTAATGAGTATGAGACAAACACTGATACATTAGATTTTATTACATTACAAGAAGCAAGTGATTTTTATAAACTTGTAGAGCAATCTCCAGTATTAAAAAAAATGCATTATGAAATACATAAATCTGGTTTAGATGATATGGTTACATTCTGGAAACCTAAATATAAATTACTATATACTATTAAAGGTGAATTTGAGAAAGGGCGCCCTTGGTTAGCAACTCTTTTTCATTCTAATAAATCTAATACTTCTAATAAAACTGCTACACATTCAATAATATGTTTAATTAACGTTCATATGGGTCATTATAATAAAAATGAAGAATATTTAAAACTTGAAAAAATGATTTTTACTATAAAAGAAGAAATTAGAAAAAATAAAACTCATAAACTAAATATGAATACAATACGTTATATTATATCTGGAGACTTTAATTATAATATTAAAGAATTTGGTAATTCACAAAATAAAATAATTATAAATGGTACACAATTTTACCATCATCCAAAACATATTTTAACGTGTTGTATCAATCGCATCACGCATTTTGACCATGTTATTGATAGTTTAAATAAACCAATAGATATTAATATACCAAATGTAAAATATATGGCATCAGATCATAAACCTATTATTGTAAAATTAATATTATAAATTTTTAGTGTAAAAACTAATTATTATAAAAATGAAAATTTATATAAAAAATAATAAATAAATTAAATATACTAATAATCTTTTAGTGTTATAAAAATAGAATACATTATTTTAATTTTTTTATATCAAAATTATTTATTACTTTTAATAAATTATCAAGTATAGTTTGATTTTTTGGAATAGATAATTCATATGGAAGAAATGATTCAATATCTGCATATTCAACAATAGTTTCTTGTTTAGTTTTTTTAGCTTTTATTATTTTTATAAAGTCAGTTGCAGAAACTGGCGTTTGTGATCTTTGAATTTTTATGAAATCATTATTATATACACATCGTGGAGAATGATTACAATAGTCTGCTATTGTTTCTGTAGATTGAGTACTTTTTGTATTATTATAATCATCGCCTAATAATAAATTTACTTTATATTTTTTATATTGTAATGCTGGAAATGTGATATCAATATCAGCACGCATTTTATCAATACCACCTGTAAATGGATGTACACTTTTATATTTGCTTTTTATCAATATTAATTTTAATTGTTCTATAGGTGTTAATAAACTTTTATATAGTTCCCATATTCTTACATTATCATCTGTATTAATACCATGACGTAAAGATTCAGGATTAAATATGAATACATATATTTTATCAAATTTATTAATATTATTTTTAACATTTAGAAAATGACCTTTATGAGGAGGACAAAAACATCCAAAATATATTAATATATTTGGTATTTTAGGTTCATAAGTTACTAATCGTAGTTTATCTGTATCTGTATTTGTTTCATTTTCACTATCTGATGAGGTCATACCTACACCACTATCTCCATCAGTAGTGGAATGACGACTTTTTCTTTTAGATAATGATAAATATGGACCTTTACCTTTTACGCTTTTCTGTCGTAAAAATATTGATTTCTTTGAAGATAATAATTGTTTTAGTCTTAGTGCTTCTTCTGCTTCTGCTTCTTCTACCGATTGATAATAGTTTTTAGATCGTTTATTAAAAAAATCTCTACCTCCAGGACTATATGTTGGATTTATATTGTGATTAACTCCGCCATGCATTTTTTTAGTAAGATTTTGTCTTTTTATATTACGTCTAAAAGATTTCTTACTACTTTTAGAAATTTTATTATTTCTACCATTATCTAAATTCTTTTTATTTGATTTATTTAACATTTAATAATAAATATAAATATAATTATAATAAAATAAAATAATATAATAATAAATATATTGAGTATCTTATATTAGATAAAGATAATAAATAAAAATAAATAAAAATAAATAAAAATAAATAAAAATAAACATAAATAAAATCATAAATTAAAGCATAATTGTAATACCTTTTATTTTCCCATTAAATATATCTAATTGAACGTGATGATGTGTTTCCAAAGCATATAATAAATCATTTATATCATTTTTCCATTTATCATAATCCATTTCACTATCATTTTTCATCATTTTACCAAATTCAACAAGAGATACTTTTTGTTCGTTATGAAATGTCCTCTTTAAAAAATTGACAACCTTTGTATTATATTTCTGTGTAAATGCCATTTCCCAACACATACGGTTTATAGAGGGTACAACAGGTTCTATGTCTGGATGTTCATTCATAAGTTTATTAATATAAGCATCTTTATTAATTTCAAATAATTCTTTTACAATTTGTTTTAAAATATCATATGCTAGAACTGAAGATGTATGTATTGGTAAACCCAGATTTGTTCTTAGCGCATTAATATATGTGGGATCTACAATTGCATTCCAGCCATCTTTCATAATTGCGTGTATTGCGTGTTTCCATCGTTTATCAGTATATACATATTCTTTAGCAGGATGGCGTTGTGCATTTGACGCAATTAATACAACAATCCTCATTAATTCAATTAAATATTCAGCAGGAAAATGATCGAATATACGTATTTCAACACCAAAAGGGGGTTTCATAGGGGCACCATCAGCTCTTCCATTTTGACAATCAGATGGATTATATAATTTAACACATTTTTCCATATTATTTTCAACTCCAAATGTGCGAAAATCTCCAGTATGAACCGTTTTAGATTTTTTATATTGAACTGGAGCTTTTTTTGCACAATAGTTAAGTTTTTTAGTTCCAGTAAAATTGAGACCACTACGCCAAGTTGCTTTCAGATTACTACCTCTATCTAAACCTATACTGCCCATTTTTCTAACATCACTACCTCCAAAATTACCCCAGCCAACAGTCATAATACGGAAACTGCCTTCTGTTTCGTTAGAATTACCAACAGCTGCTTGTGTAGGACTAAAAAATGCGGTTGTAAGTAAAGGTTCGAGCCATTGTATTTGTTGTGCCATATTTTGGTGCATTTTTACAAAATCTTTAGTATTAATATCGCGCGTATGTGGTAATGTAATTGTAATATGATAACTACCAACATAATCTGTCATTTTTTCTTTTTTAAAATGATATTCTTTAGAAATTAATTTAGGGTGTTTAGGAACAAGTATTTCGCTATTAGCTCCACATAGATGTGTTGTTAAAGGTCCATATAGTGCTACTTTTTGTTTAGTATGTGGGTTTTTCATATGTATATCAATATAATGTTTTTCTAAATCAATAATTTCTTGTGCAATACTATCTATTGAACGATTACTAAAATTAGTAGTTATTAACTCAGGCATTAAAATAGGTGTTCTTTTTAATATATGTGTCTGTTTTTCTGGTTCATCGCAACTTTTAATTTGGCGTCCAGATAATTCCCATTGAATATTTGATAAATATTGTTTTTCTTCATGTGTTAATCCAAAATCTCCAGATTCACCATCTTTTCCTACATATTTTTTTACATCTTCTGTAAAATCATCAATTTTACCAAACATTTCCTTTCTTGATTTTGTACAAGATTCTTCATCATTTATTAAAAAACAAGTAGATTCTTGACTATCAAACATGATATTAGTATTTTGCATACCACTGCGGGCTTTATGAAAAAGTTGCATTTCATGTTCAACACCAAGACCCCAATAAGGAGTTCTATCAGAAACATCTACATCAAGAAAATTGCCATAACGTAAATTACATAATGTTTTTTTCATACTATCTAATCCAACATTATTCACATCATTCTTATCCATATTATCCCATTTAGTTCCTGTTATGTTTTCTATTATTTTTTTTTGTTTTTCAATATCAATATTAACCACTTTCTTTTTCTTTTTATCGTCATACGAACCACTTAATGAACCACTTAATAAAAGATTAGTATTTTGATACTTCTTTTTACCATTACTACCATTACTATACATACTTACTTGTTTCTTCTTCTTTTTACTATCACTATATATACTAATAGTTTTCTTTTTCTTTTTACTATCACCATCACCACTATATATACTAATAGTTTTCTTTTTCTTTTTACTATTACCATCACCACTATATATACTAATAGTTTTCTTTTTCTTTTTACTATCACTCATATTTGCATTTGCATTTGCATTTGCACTATATATACTCACTTGTTTCTTCTTCTTTTTATCATTAGTAGAAGTATTAGATTTATATTTTTTATATACTTTCATATTGTATTATTTTTAATAAAATATAAAATTAATAAATATAAATTTTAATTTATAATATTTTGTATTTATTGTAATATAAGATTTTAATTTACTATTTATGAAATTAATTATATAAAAATTGATATTTGTTTTATAAACTTAGATAATATTATCCAATTAAAACATATTAAAATGTATATCATTACAAACCTAACTTCAATTGAAGAATTAACACAATATATTGTAGAATTTAATAAACTAAGTAAAAATGAAGAACTAAAAGATAAAACTAATCTGACTATTACTATAATTCATATTATAGTTGGTTCAAAAACGATGCATATGTCAGAATACACAACACATAACCATGAATATACAACATTTTTACAAACATTATTTAATAATCCAATACAACAATTTAGTCCTGAATTAATAAGTCATTTACATTATTATTCATATATTGAAATTAAAAATAAAGTTATATTAATTGATCCTATGTATAGTCACTATAATATACTTGAAGGTTTTCAAGAATTATTTGAAACTAATTCCAGAGATCATTTATCAAATGAGACTATAATACATCATAATAATGATACTTTTACTATTATAAAAACAACAATTGATATAATACAAGTTGCGTGTGATATTAGAGAAGAACAAGTTATAGAAATCATAAATACGATTGATACTACTGATACAAAAACTAACACAAATGAACCAAGTATTTTATTTAATATAATGGATTGTTCTTCACGCGAATTAATAAGTTTATATGCATCTTTAACATCTTATGGTAAACATCATTTACAACATAAATTTAAAAAAACTAAAAATAAGTCTCAAATACATATTACAAGACCAGATTGTCTTATAAAAGACAAAGAACAATTATATAATCCAATAATTACAATAGAAAATAAATCACACAATCAACATCAGTCTCATAATACAATTAGATGGATAAACTTTCAAGATGATAGTCATCTTATACCAGAATTATCAATGATTATAGATATATGTCCTGCATCAAAAATAACACATTACTTTTTAACAGAATGTTATAAACATACCATTGGGTTTGAAGTTTTAAGTTTAATTATAAAAATATGGGGTAGATTATCATATACAAATATACAAGAGATATTAATTTATCATAGTAATAATGATGATAATGATGATAAACGAATAACACAGACTAAACTTTTAATTAATTTTAGTAAAATATTATTTATTGATTTTATTAAGTATTGGAAAGAATATAGTGAGTTTAGAACACATTTTCTAATGTATAGTGATAGCTATTATAAATACCACATTGTATATTTTCTTGATTACTTTATAAATAAATATGAAGATAGCACACATATTATTACTATTACAGAAGCATTACAAAATGAAGCTATTTTTATGTTAAGACAATTTATGGATTTAAGTTATCATTATAATTATACAGACTATATAGTAAAAAATATTAGTCTGGATAATTATAAATTACTTGAAAGAAAACATATTATTGATTTTCTCAAATTAAATAATATTTATTTATAAATTTTATATATGTTTAATATCTTTCTGAAACTGTTTTATATTCCATATCCGCAAGTTTAAATATTTCTCTTTCAATAGTTTCTACATAATCTAATAATTCTTTTTCATTATTTTTATTATTATTTTTCATTATTTTTTTCATCATTATTTTTTTCATTTTATATTCTGGAGATACATCTAATTTTACTTTTACATTATTTTTAAATAATCCATATTCATTAAGCTTATATCCTTTCTGTTTTAATTTTTTTCTAATAAGTATATTAAATATTTGACCACTACTATAGTAAAACCAAGTATATGGAAATGCTTCTAAATTAACTAATCTTATGTCAATATGTCTCATTTTATTACTGATTGGACTATGTAGTAAACCCATAAACTTTGTTTCCCCTAAAGATATTATTTCTAAATCTATCTTATTTTTATATTTACTATTACTTACACTTTTACTTTCACTTACACTTTTACTATTATCTTTTATATTACTTATAATATTTTTTAATGTTCCAGAATGATTTATTGTTTTAAGAGTATCTGTATCATCCATAGTATCATCCATAGTTACTATTATAATATCAATATCTTTACTATATTTTTTAGTATTTGAAGGATAACTACCAGATATGAAGCTTGTTATATGTGTATTTTGCATATTATCTATTTGCTTTTTTAATGTATTACCTAAATAAGTAATTTCAGAACGTGGTATTAAATCATTTAGATCTTCATAATATTTAAGTCCTAATACTTGTATATGTGTTAATTTCATATTATTATTTTTTAATTCATCTCTAATATATTTTCTAAAATCATTAATAGTTCTGGCATCATTTTTATTTTTTACTTCATTTATAAAAGTTTTATTAAATCCTAAAATAGTTTTTAGTTCTGTTTCTTTTTTATTAGATTTAGATTTAGATTTATTATATATATATTTATCCTGTGTATTTATAATATGTTTCTCTTTAATAATAGGAAGTGTTCCAGAACTAATTATAGTATCTATTTTACCTACCATCCCTTTACCAATACCTTCTAAGTGTTCTAATTCATTGCCTTGTTTAATTGGTTTATCCCATTTTTTTATTTGATATATTGCACGATTATAAGTATTTACTCTAATTTTATCATTCTGTTCTTTATAATAATCTTTTACTAATGTTAAAATATGTATGATATTTGTATTGTTATTTATATTTATATTTATATTTATATTCTCATTTTCAACATGACTCTTTTTCTTACTTTTATTTGATGTATTTATTCTAGAGGTATGTTTTATAGTTTTTTTCATTATATTTATCATATAATTTTCATATATATACTATTATTTTATAACATATTAAAAATAAAAAAATTAAAAAAAATTAAATTACAAAATAAAACTAAAAAAAAATTATATATTACCTATTATCAAATGCCATTACGTTCACGAAGAATAGCCCTTTGACCTCGTGATATATGTGTTCCTATAAGATCTTTCACTCTCTCAAAATGTAAATTACCATCATCTATACTATATATAATCTTTTGTATATTATATTGCTTTAAATATTGAATACATTCGCCACAAGGTGCAGAATTTGTAATAGGAAACTCAGCATTCTTATTAGTATTAATTCTAACCACAATAAGACACTGCTTTCCTAACTTACGACGAATATCTGCATCCTTGTATCCTTTCTTTCTATATAATGCAATATATTTATTAATTGTATTCACTTCAGCATGCATTGTGTGAGCGATCTTTCCGTTCTTTTTCACAATAATATCTATTTGATGCATACACACTGCCTAATCCACTTCCGTGCTTGGAGCATTCAACACAACTCTTCTTACCGGCATCACAAGCTTGCTTAACACTCATTTTAATATGTATAAATTATATATTTACAATTTATAACTTATATATTTAGATTATTAGTATTATTAACTATATATGTTTTTATATTTCAATTTTTTACATAAAAAAATAATTCTTTATCATTTATCATTTATATATAAAATAAAAAATTAAAAAAATATAAAATTAAACAAATAAATATACTTAAAACTAAAATGGATTACATAAAATATAAATCACATATACCTAAATCTATTAAATGTTAGAATACTATAAAGAACCTGGTTTAACACCATTAGAATTTATAAATAATATAAAAAAACAATATCCAGAACAAACAATATGTTATACAGCAAGATTAGACCCAATGGCACGTGGAATAGTTCCTATACTTTTTGGAGATGAATGTAAGAATATGCATAACTATACTAATTTAAGTAAAACATATGAAGTTAAAGTTATGATTGGTTATAAAACCGATAGTGATGATGTCCTTGGTATTCTAGAATCACAAGAATCATACACAAATCATTTAGATATAATATCAAAATATAAATCTATTTTTAATATAGAAAATGAAATAAATAATACTAATATTAAACAAAAATATCATTATTTTTCAACAAAATCATTATTAGCTAGAAGTAAAGGTAATTTTATAGACTATACTCATAATGTGAAATTATTTAGTTCACACGTAATTGGTTCTGGAACATTAGATTTCAAAGAATGGATAAATACTTGTATAAACATTATTGATAAAGTTGATAAAACAAAAGATTTTAGACAAAAAGAAATTATAGAACAATGGAAAAATTTAATAAAAAAAGAAATAAAAACTATAGATTATTTGACATTAAAGTTACACGTTGGAAGTGGTTTCTTTGTAAGACAATATATACGTGATATATCTGAACAAATTGGTATACCTTTAATGTGTTATGATATTCATAGGACAAAAATAGATTATTAAATTAATCAATTAATCTAATATACCAAATAAACGTTCTATAGCTTCTTCCATATCATATTCATAATATACAGGTGGTAATATACCTTGGTTTATATTTATAATATAATTATAATGAAAATGACAAAGTTTTTTAGATAAAATATAATTGCAACTATATCTCATTCCAGGATTTGGACGATAACGAAACTCTATATTATGAAAATTAATTATTCCTTGACAATTATGAAATAAATCTTTGCCAATACAATTATTAGAATTATTACAAATAGTTTTTGTTTTTTGTATTCCTATTCCTATAGAATTATTCATTTTTATTGTGTAGTTATTGTGTATTTATTATACTTATATAATTATTTATTTTATTAGTTGATGTATTTATTTATTTTTTCAATTTTTTATTTATAATTTTAGTGTTATAATTATTCAAACATATTAAATCTTAAATTATTTAATTAATTTAAAAAATAATTAACTATATATATTATCTAAGTTTAAAAAATAATTAACTTAAATTTATTACAAATACTTAAAGATGGATAAAGTAAAATCAACTCGCAAACCAAAAGCAAAAATCATAAAAGAAGAACATACTAATTCAAATATTGATGTTGTTATATTTGAAAATACAGAAAAAGAAATTGAAGATGATATTAATACCATCAATGATACTAATGAAACTATTAATACGAATGAGAATAATAATATAGAAGAAACTGAAATCAAAGAACCTAAAGAAAAGAAAGAACGTAAAAAAAGAGAACCTAAACCAAAAGAAGAAAAAGAAAATAAACCTATAAAAGAAAAGAAGAAGACAAAAGCTGAACTTTTGAAAGAAGAAAAATTAAATGAAACTAACAGATTAAATACATTATCTAATATATTAACACAAGAAACTCAAGAAACTTGCGGGTCTCATAACTTGGTAGTTGATAAAGTTCAGGAGGACACTAGCCGAGTAGTTTTAGAACTCCCTATAAGACTACCAGATAAAGTATATGAGTATTCAACACATATTACAAAACTCTATCATTTAAGTGATTTACACATCCAATTATATAAACGTCATACTGAATATCAAGAAGTATTTAATAATGTTTTAGATTATATTAAAAAAGAAAAAAAATTATATGGTATTCCAGAATCAACTAATAAAAATATACCTATTATAGCACTTATCACTGGTGATATTCTTCATAGTAAAAGTGATTTATCACCAGAATGCGTTCAACTTACCTATAATTTTCTTAAAGCAGTATCTAATTTAATGCCATTAGTCATTATTCCTGGTAATCATGATGTTAATATGAATAATAAAGAGCGTCTCGATGCTTTAACACCTATTATTGCAGATCTACCTAAATCTAATCCCATTTATTATTTTTTAGAATCTGGTGTATATCAATTATCTAATCTTATGTTTTATCATGCCTCTATATTTGATTGTAATATTATTCCACCAATACATACAAAAACCCAATCCCAAAAACAAACATTTCCCAAAACTACTTCTATTATGTTATATCATGGTCGTGTTAATGGTGCTGTGCTTTTTAATGGTTTAGAACTTACAGAAGACAATAATAAAACAATTACACCATCTGCTTTTGCTGATTATGATATTACTTGTTTAGGTGATATACATAAACATCAATTTATAACACCTAATATTGCCTACGCAGGTTCTCTAATACAACAAAATATGGGTGAAGATATTAATAATCACGGTTTAATTAAATGGGATATTGAAAGTAAAACAGGACAACTTATTCCAATACAAAATACGTGGTCTTATGTCACTCTTTATGTTGATAATAAAAAAGCAAATCACCAATGTTTAGGTAAAGATAATATACACGACAAAAATTGTCCTTTGTCTCATAATATTAGAGTTCGTGTTCTTTATAAAAATACACCTGAAAGTTTTATATCTGATTACATTACACTTTTAAAAATGAACCATACAGTACACGAATTCTCATATCAAAATGATGAATTTTTAGACATTACAAACAATAATGAAACTACACAACAATTAACAGCAACATCTGAAGACTCACAAGATACTCAAAACTCAAAAGACACAAATACAAATACACAAATACAAACTCTACAAAACACTCAAAAACAAAATTCAACAACAACTATTGATATTACCTCACCAGAATTACAAAATAAATATATTAAAGAATATATTAAAGAAAATCTAATAGGTGGTGATATAACACTTACAAATGAAGAAATAAATGAAATTATGGAGTTAAATATAAGTCAAAATAAAAAACTACAAGATATCAATAATAATTATAATAATACTTATTCTTCTAATAAATTCTCTGGTCATTATAAATTAAAGAGGCTTGAGTTTTCAAATCTCTTTGCTTTTGGATTAAATAATGTGATTGATTTTACAAATTTTAAAGGGGTAGTTGGTATTATAGCCCAGAATCATTTAGGGAAGTCAGCCTTATTAGACATTATTATCTATACATTATTTGATAAATTTACACGTAAAGGTTCTGCAAAAGATATTATGAATATTCGTAGTGAAATATTTAGTATTAAATTAGATTTAGCAATAGGTAATTGGACTTATACCATTATTAAAAAAGGAATAAGAGGTAGTGGAAAAACAAATACAGTAACAACAAAGATAGAATTTTATCGTAAACATGATATTGATGAGACCCAGGAAAATTTAGAAGAAGATAATGCAATGAAAACCAAAGATTTAATAAAAGATTATTTTGGATGTTATGAAGATATTATCCATACCAGTTTTAGTGTCCAACACGATAATAGTTGTTTTGTAGATGCTGAGAATACAGAAAGACGTAAAGAACTCCAACGTATTATGAAATTTGATATTATTGATAAATTAGATAGTATGGCAGGCACACAATTAACCAAATATAAAGATATTAGAGAACATATTAGTAAAAAGATTAATAATGATTTTATTGTGACAGCAAAGAAGAGTAAATTAAAAGCAGAGAAATTAATAGTAATACATACAGAAAATAAAGAGTATGCTAAAGAAAAGATTAAGAAACTACATCAATCTATTCTAGATACATCAAATAAATTAAACAATGATTGTAAAACATTTTTAGAAGAACATAATAAAGAAGATATTGAAATAGAATATGAAGATTTAAATACACAACTTGAAAATAATGAAAAAGAAAGTATTAAACTATTATCTACTATTACTATTACTAAAGATGAGACCAATACCACACCCACACCCACACCCACCACAGACCTTTCTTTATTAAATCAACAACTCATAGAAGAAGAACTAACACAAAATACAATTATTAAAGATGCTAATAAAAAAATAAAATTACTTGATAAAGCTAATGAATTATTATATACTTCCAGAAAGCCAAGTAATATTAGAATACCAAATGATGCTAATACACCTCTGGAAACAACTCCAGAAAACTATTTAAATGATTTAAAAAATAAATATAATGATAAAATAAAAAGTAGTAAAGAAGAAAATAAAATAATAGAACAACAGATTATAGATTTAAAAGAAAAGGAAAAAAATATTTATATTAATAATGAAACTATATTAACATTAGAAAAAACATTAGTCAAATTACCAAAGTCATTATTAGATTTAACTGAAAAATTAGATATTTATGAAGATAAATATAAGAAGGCATTACAAAAATGGATTGGTATAGTAAGCATTACTACTCCAGATAATCTAATCCAGACTCCAGAGTATAAAAATTATGAAACACGTGCTAAATCTTATTTTTTAGCAAAAGAGATTGATACTTATAAATCAAAATCAAATGATGATGAAACTATTATAAAAGAAAAACAAAATCAACTTACACAAGATAATAATAAAATTAAAAATGAATTAAGACAAATACGTATTCTGGAAGACCAAATAAAACAAAGTGAAACTAAAAGTTCTGCATATAAGAATAAAATAGAGCAAATTGAAAATGATATTTCTAATTTAGAAGAAAATAAAAAAATAGATGATGAATTAAAATTAAATAAAACAAAAAAGCAAAAATATGAAAAACGTATTAGTGAAACTGAAGAAATGATATCATCTATACGCAAACGAATGTCACTGATAGTTAAATATGAAACATTACAGAAGAATAAACACTTTATTATAATGGAATTAAAACAAAAAGAAGAACTTCTTTTGAAATTTGATAAATACAAAGATCAAATTAACTATAATACAAGTATCCAGAAAGAATTAGATTTACTAAGATTAGAATTAGCAGACTTTAATGAAGTATTAGAGGAAATAGAAAAACAGTTTAATACTGAGAATACAAATATGACTAAATATAGTGCCCTTTTGGACCAGATTAGAAAAGATCTTGCAGAACATAAAGCCATTGAAAAGAATTTTAAACTATATGAAATCTATAAAAAAGCAATGAAACAATTACCTTATATATTACTCAATAAAATACAACCTTTATTGGAGAAAAAAGTAAATGATTTACTTAGTATTATAACAGATTTTACTATTAAGTTTGATATATCTGATAGTAAAATAGATATTTATATAGATAGACCTATGTATGGGAATGATAGTGGAGGTAGTGGTGGTGGTGGAATTAAAAAAATTAAAACACCAAGCCATAATAGATACATATTAATAAATAATGGTAGTGGATTTGAAAGATTTATATCCAGTTTATCAATTAGAATTGCTCTATTAGATATATCTAATCTACCAAAAATTAATTTCTTAGCAATTGACGAAGGTTTTTCAGCATTTGATACACATAATATTAATAATGTAGGACAAATATTAGATTATTTAAAAACCAAATTTGACTTCATTTTAACCATTAGTCATCTAACACAGATTAAAGAGAATAGTGATATTATCATTGGATTACAAAAAGATGAAAATGGTTATACGAAGATAATACAATAAGTATTGTAAATAGTTTTGTAATTAGTTTATATTAATTTTATATTAATTTTACATTTTTTATATTAAATATTAGTAAATTATCATAATCTTTTATAATTTCATTAATATTATTTTTTATTTATTTTCTATTTATTTTCTATTTATTTTCTATTTATTTTCTATTTATTTTTTAATAATTTTCTAATATAAATATAGTATTATTTTAGTAAAAATGAACCAAACTAATAAATATAGATATTTATCTATAATTATAATAATATTACTTATCTGTTTAATCATATATAAATTTAAATATTTTCAAAATATAAATAATTTTGAAAATGAAAAATGAAAATGAAACTGATAAAATAGCATTTTTATTTTTAACTTATAATAATTTAAAAAGGGAAGATATTTGGAATCGTTTTTTTAATATTAATGATAATGATAATGATAATGATATAAAAAAAAGTATCTATTATAATAAATTTACAATATATAATCATGCTAAAGAGCCTGACAAAATAACAAATAAATTAATAAAAGATAGACATATTCCAGAACATATAGAAACATGTTGGGGTTGTTTTGGAACTGATGAAGCAAATATATTTATGATGAAACAAGCATTACAAGACCCATTAAATAAAAAATTTATATTAATATCAGATTCATGTATTCCAATAGTATCATTTAACACATTTTATAATAAAATTATGAAAGATGATAAAAGTAAAATTGATATTTTTTATAATCAACAAGAAAGATATAATCATATTATAAATCCTTCATTTACATATGATAAATTTACAAAAAGTTCTGCTCAAGGATTAATATTTAATAGAAAACATACCGAACTATTAGTTAATAGTTTATTACAATATAAAGATAATTGGAAAAATATGGGATGTGTTGATGAACATTATTTTGGTAATATTTTAAGAGAATTAGATTCTAATTTTGAATTAAATAATAATAAAAATAAAAATACATTTGATATTTGGGAAAAAGATAAAATTGATAAAAATTCAGAAATAATATTTAATGAACAAAATTTTGCACTAATTAAGTCTTGTACAAATAATATAATTGACAAAATAAGAGATAATAATTTTTTAATAATTAGAAAAGTTGATAAAAATACAGAAATAGATATTAATTATTTAGTAAATTCATAATAAAATTCATAATATATATAAATTTTTAAGTTATTTTATTATTCTTTATTCCATTGTGAATCAAAATCAAATCCAATTGTTTTATAACTTTCTAAATTAAATAATGAATCGCCTTCTAAAACATCAAATACATTCATAACATTTTTATGTGCTACTTTTATAAATCTTGACACATTCGATTTATAATCACATACACAATATTTTGAATTAATGCATATATCAACACTTGTAATTAATTCAATAGTATGTGCATATTTTTCATTTGATGTCATTTCAGATATAGGTTTTGATAAATTATTTTTTATTTTTTCTAAATATTCTTTATTTGCATATGTATTATCTTTCATTTTATCCAGCCATCCATTATGTGCTATTGTTCCAAACATATTTTCAGGACATAAAGTAATTGGTTTAATATCTAAATTATTATCTTTAATATATTTTTGTAAATCAATAAAACAATTATAATCATCTGTTTGTAAAAAAATAGTTTTACATTCTGTATAGTTTAATAATAATTTTTCAATAAATTTATCAGTATGAATAAAATTAATTTCATCTATTAATTTATCGCCTCTTCTAATATATATACAACCATAATCTCTATTCACTAATCCTAATTCATTTTTTTTATTATTAATGATAGTCTGAACTTCAGGTGTATATTTGTAGTATTCAGGTATTATATTAACATAATCTTTTAGTTTAAATTGTTCTAATATAGTGCAACATCCACCTTCTGTATGTATTAGACCCGAATTTACTGTATTTTCATTACTATCATTTAATTTAAGTTCAACATCTAAAAAATAATCAGTCCATCCATTTTTAAATTTATATGACCAATGTTCAGAATTTGTTTTATAATTAATATTATATTTTTTACAATATAAATAATGATTTAATTTAAATGCTAATTCTGAATAAAAGCCACTTCCATTATCCCAATTTGATATTAAAGTTTTATATATAGGTGCATCAAATTTTTCTATTATAGTTATAATGTATTTATTTTTATAGGTATAATAATTATAAAATACTATTAAAATTAATATTATTGATATTATTGCTATATATAGTTTGGTGTGATTTGCTATTTTCCATTGTTGTAATTTATTTTGTAAATTTTTATATAATAAATATACCATTTTAAAATAACTTTTATTATCTCTATAATAATTATATAGATAATAATATAGATAATAATATAGATAATAAAAGAATAAAGATAATAAAAAATGAAAATAAGTAAAAAGTATATGATATTATTTTTAATAATTATAGTAAGTATAATAAGTATAATATTATTAATACTAAACTATAGTAATATTTTTGAAAACTATGAAAATAGTAATACAACTAATGAATTACCATTACCATTACCATTACCATTACAATTACCATATGATGTTGTAATTGTAGGATGTGCTAGAGATATAGAGGCACATTTACCAAATACAAAACAAAAACTTGAAATGGTAAAATCATTATTTAGGTCTTCAAAAATAATAATATATGAAAACGATTCAAAAGATAAAACATTAGAACTATTATCTACTTGGAATAATGAAAATTTTATAAAATTAATAACAGAAAAGGATGTTAAAGGTATTCGAACTGAAAGATTAGCATATGCTCGTAATCTATTATATAAAGAAGCTATGAAACATAATTTTGATTTATTAATAGTAATTGATTTAGATAATGTAATAAATGATTTAACACCAGAATCAATTACAAGTTGTTTTAATAAAGTCGTTATAGAAGAAGATTGGGCTATGTTAGGTGCGAATCAAACAGTAAATTATTATGATTTATTTGCACTAAGAACATTTGATGGTTGGATGCCATTTGATTGGTTAAAATGTAGAGATATAGAAGGCAAAACACATCAATATTGTTTAGATGATAGATTTAAAACTATATCACAAAACGAAAAACCTATAAAAGTAATATCTTGTTTTGGTGGTACTGCTATATATAAAAGAAAATATTTAGATAATTGCGATTATGGAAAAGGATTTCAAATGAATGGAAATGAAAAAATAGAATTTTGTGAACATGTTGATTTTAATGAAGGAGTTATAAAGAATGGTGGTAAAATTTATATTAATCCTAAATTTATAAATCATTAAGTAATTATTCATAACTAATAACTAATAACTAATAACTAATAACTAAGAATATTATTTTGACCTTTGTTATAAAGATATTTATATTCTTTTGGTAAAAATTCTAAATAATAGTTATTATTTAAACTATGTTCATTACCATTACTATCTTTACCTGATTTGGAATTATTTTCAATAGAAATATATGGCTTATGTTGTGCTATAGTTTCAGTTCCTCCAATTAATGCTTCTTTTTCCATTCCTTCAACATCTAAATGGATTATACCTATTTTATGTTTAATCATATTATCTTTTATTAAATCATCTAATTTAATAAATTTATTTATATTATTAATATCTTCAGTATCAGTAGTATTAGTATTATGTGCAACCCATTCCCAACCACCTGTATTTTCACCACTTTGTTTTAATGTTTTATATTCACTATTTATATTACTTAGTCCATAATTTAGAACTATTAAATTATTTAAATTATTTTTTGTTTTAATAAATTCTATAAATTCGCATTTATATTTAGAAGGATCTATAGCATATACAATAATATCTTCTCTATTGTAATGTTTTAAAGCATGTGCAATAGATACAGAACCATCTCCAATATGAGCTCCACAATCAATAATTGCAGAATTTAATGGTAATGTTAATGCCTTATTTATTATATCATCTTTTATATCATAATCAAAATCAAAAGTATTAGGCCAATTTTTTGACATAAAATTAGTATCTAATTTTTGCCATTTGATTTTATGATTGTCATTAATAGTATTAGTTTTTATATATGGATTTATAGCTAATTCAATATTTGCTTCAAAATTACTCTTATCGTTATTATCGTTATTATTAGTAAATTTATCAATATTGCCTCTATTATTATTTAATACTAATAAAATAATAATTACAATTATAATTACTATTACTATTATTTTCAAATATGTTTTATTAATTTTAATCATTTTTATATTTATTATATATTTAGTTAGATTTTATTTATAGAATAATAAAAATAATGAAAATAATGACATGGTAATTATAAAAAAATAATTATAAAATGAAAAAAAATGAATTACATAATCTATATTCACTTAGGAACAAAATCATAAAATAAATCCCAGTTTATAGTTCTCCAAGCTACATTACCGATTTCATGTCTTGGTTTTGTATAATGTAATCTAATTTCACTATTTGCTTCATCATGAAATTCAGAAACATCATCAATTATGCCATTTTTATAATTATTTTTATGATAATATTTCAATGTTCCAATTAAATATATCCCATTTATAAATTTGTCATAAATATCATTTATAGTATAAGATTTATTTAAACCAACTTTTGTCCAATTATAATCAATTAAATAAGCTTCACCACCTTCAAAAGTTTGAAAATGTAATAAAGATATTTCAAAAGGTTTTTTATGACTACCAATCAGTAATGTATTATTATCAGCATCGTATGGATACTCATCATCTATTATGTTTTTATTGTCTAATAAAATATTACCACTTTTTGTAATATATCCAATTTTAAATTGTAGTAATACAGGTTCTATTTCTTCTTCTAATTTACATTCTATTTCTTCTTCATATTTCATTTTCTTTTTAGGTGGTTCATAATTATCATATGTATTATATATATCATTACTTACATAATACTTATCTGGAACATCAGTTTTTTCCATAGTAAAAATATTAACTTTACAACTATATAGTCACAACTATATATTCACAACTATATATTCACAACTATATATTCACAACTATATAATATTATATTTGTATTAACTATAAATAATAAATTAATTCAATTTTATTTTTATGTTAATATATTTTTAACTTAAAACGTAAATTATATATTAACATAATTATATAACTTATGTTTTAAACTAATATTTTAATCTATTAAAAATGACACAAGAATATAATGATTTATTGGATATTTTTAAAGAACTTCAATTTATAATGATTAATAATAATTTAATTTTTAAAGATAAAGTATTAAAAAAAATAGATATGATTAAACTATTAGCAAATTCTAATATCGATGTATTAAATTATGAAACAAATAAAAAAGACAATTTATTTAATATATTAAAATCAATAAATAATAAACTTATAAATGTTAAAAATAAATACAATTTATTTAATAATAAATTAAATGCAATTTTTGGAGAAATAATTCATAATGCTTATATATCATCAGGCTATCATATTTTAATATCAAATATGCCAAATAGTGCTCTACAATTAAATGATAATAAAGAATATATAGTAAATGCAGAAAGTATATATGATACACTACTACATTATTCAGGAGAAAACACAAACGCGTATATAGATAATAATACAGTTTCATTAGTAGAAGTATTACAAATAGATTGTGATAAATATTTAGCAAAATTTAAAGATATTGAAAATGCAAGAGGTATATGTCATTTAATTAATAAAATGGAGGTAAATAAAAATTTGATAAGAGTTGAAATGTTAGAAAATTTTAAAAATTTTAGTGATATTGATGAATTTAATACAAGTAAAAACAATACTGAAAATAGCAGTGAAAATAGCAGTGATAATACAAGTAGTAATGATATTAGCGATAATATTAGTGATGATATTAGTGATGATAAAATTAGTGATTATGGTGTTGGGAGTTTTAGTAATAAATATACTTTATTATTACCAACTTATTTGAAATTTATATATGTAAAAGGATATACAATTGTACAATATTTATATTCATTTTTCATTACTAAAAAAATGTAAATCAAGCATCAAGCATCATGCATCATAAATTATACTAGTGATTATAAGTATAAGAAGTATGTTTAATTTTAGGCATTTGTGTAAATACAAAATTACGATGAAACAAACCATTAGAATTTATAATAACATTATCATAAGAATCAATAAATAAATAATCACACGCACTATCATTAAGATGACCATCTGTAAAAGCTCCAGCACCTGTTCCTATATTATTTTCCCAATGTTCATAATAAGAGTTATCTTCACCTTTTCTATTAGTGTTATGATAATAAGTCCAATTATTCCAATAGGACTTATGAACACCATAAAACCATGCAGCATTTTGTTGCATTGACAGTTCACTATTATTTTTACAAGGATACATAGTAGATGGATTAAATTGTGTAATTTTAAAATTAACGAGTAATGTAAACCATACTTGTTGATCTAAAGCATATTGTGCAGATAAAATATAATTCATAAATAAAGAATTTGTTGTTGCTGGAAAATCTATTGTTGCTAAATCACTAAAAGTAGAGGATACTGGATATGTTCCAAAAGCATTAGTAACAGAACCACTCAAAGTAGTATTCCAATATTGTGCAGGATTTCCATAATACATTTCTAAATCAACATCTAATTGTTCTGATGTCTTTTGAAATCTTGTTAATAGGCTACTCATTTGAGCATTTAATGAAACTGGAATAGTCGTTGTATAACTATCTAACAAACCACATAAAAAATTTGCAACGATTGCACCAGCTATACCCCCTTCAGCACCTAACCCAATAAAGGCACCTTTTAATAAATTTAGACCTATTTCTAAACCTAAATCATGGTCATCGCTTATAGTTAATAAAAAATAGGCATTTAATATTTTAGTATTACCTTCAACATATAATTGATTGTTGAAGTCAATCATATTACGTAAATTTGATTTTACGTGTAAAATTTGTTCTTCTGTTGGAGAAGACATTGTTAGTTAGTTTAGATGATTTTATTTTACTGATTGTAAATTTACTTTATTTGTATATTATTTTTATTACTTATATAATATATATATATATATTTACATAAAAAATAAAAAATAGTAAAATATACACACATACATACATACACACACATACACATACACACATAGTTTTTTAATTATACCAAGTAGCAATTGCTTTTTCTAATCTTTTCTCTGTAATTTTATAATCGTATAAATTATAATTTGTTTTACCTGATAATAATTGTATAGTTTTATGTTCTCCAAATAGAAAATCTGTAAAATCAGGATGTCTTATTATATAGGGTGATTTATTTTGCTCATATAATAATATAGCAGATGTATGGTTTAAATCCCAACACTTGCATAGTAATATATGAAGAGAAGAGGCTTGTATTTTTGTTCTTGTAATTGGTTTATCAGTATGTTGATACTGATTATCACTACTTTGACTACTTTGATAGCCTTGATAACCCTGATAACCAATAATAAAACTTTGCTCTCTAATAAACTCATAGTCTGTATCAGTTTCCACATAATCATCAAGTAATTTTAATACTAATGTATCATAATCTTTTAATTTATTTAATGGATTAATAGTTGTTCCAAAAGCATTAAACATATATCCAATCTCATTTAATAATAATGAATAAATAATAGGTAAAAATGAACCATATATTGCTGAAATATTAAAGCCTTCTTTTAGTAGTTGTTGATGAGCCTGATTATTTTCTATTTCTGGATGCATAATATTTTTTAAATATAATACATGACTATGTTTCATAACTAAAATATCAAGTACATTCATAACACAACTTCTATTATTAAATAATAATGAATTATAGTGATGGACTGATTGTGCATAATTAAATTCAATTGCAAGTGAAGGATTATACATAGTCATATAGTAAATAAATTTATAATATGTAGTATTTTCAGACTGATTTAATACTAAAGATTTTGAAGAATAATAAGGCATAACTTGTTGAGGTAATGGCAATGATAATGTCAATGGCAATGGCAATGGTAACTGTTGTTGTATTTCAATTGCTGTTGTAAGTGATTGTTGTTGTATTAGTTGTTCTTGTTCAAGTTTTTCCTTTTCTAAGAGTTCAACTTTTTTTACTAATATTTCTTTTTCAATTCTTTCTTTTAATAGTAATTCTGATGCAAGTTGTTCTTTATTAAGTCTTTCCTGTTTTAAAAGTGAAGATTTTTCACGTTTGACTTTTAAAAGTCTATCCTTTTTAAGTCTTATTTTTTCAAGTCTTTCTTTTTCTAAGAGTGCTTCTTTTTCAAGTCTTTCTTTTTCAAGTCTTTCTTTTTCTTCAAGTCTTTCTTTTTCTAAGAGTTCTTCCTTTTCAAGTCTTTCTTTTTCTAAGAGTTCTTCCTTTTCAAGTGCTTCCTTTTCAAGTTTCTCTTTTTCAAGCTGCTCCTTTTCTAAGAGTAATACTTTTTCTTCTTCTAAAAGTTTTATATCTATACGTTTTTGTGCTTTCTGCTTCTTAGTTTTAACCTTGGTAAATTCTAATTCTTCTTCTTTTAATAATTGTTTAGCAATATTAATAGCTTCTTTTTCTTTAAGTCTACTTTCTTTAAGAGCCAGATATTTTTTATGTTCTTCTATTTTTTCTTTTCTTAATTTATATTCTTCTTTCTTAATACTTGATTCAGTTTTTTTCATAATAGTATAAATCATAATTTGTGCTTCAACATTAGATACTTTTTTAGGAAATGTTGTATTTTGTGAAAACTTTAATTTTATTTTAGTTATCATATTAGCATCAGGATTAGTAAGTTCCATAATACCAGTATAAAAACATTTTTCCTCATTAGGTAATTCTAAAAGAACAGAAAACGTAGAAATATTATAATTAGCACAATAACTTATATATTTACCACTATCATATAACATAGTATTAATACTATTTAATTCAATCATAGGTTTAAATATACCACAATAATTATACATACCAATAGTATATTCAAGAATTACTACTTTATAATCTTTATCATGCACTAATACATAAATAACTGATGGATTAATATCATAAATAGTCCACATCGTGCAAATATAATTATAATCATTTATAATATTATTAAATGAATTAATAATCATATGATTATAGGAATACTCAATGACTTTTTTTTCAGTAGTTTCTATTTTGGTAGACTCATCTTCAATAATTAATGTATCATTATAACTGCTACTATCACTACTATCACTACTATCACTATAACTACCACTCATTAATGGATCACTCATTATTGTATCATTATTTATAACTTCACTTGAATTAAAATAATAAACTAAGTGAAAATTTAAATCTTGTTTGATAACAATCCAAAAATTATTCATATTTGTAAAGATAACATCTAATACTTGATTCATTTTAATATGGACGTGATGATATTTTAATCTTTCAATAACTCTTATATCAAAATTATCATCAATACCTATTCTTTCAAAAATGATAAATGAAACTGTATCAGTAGTAGGTAACTGTTCTGTAGAAGAGTCCGTTGAAGGATCTGTAGAAGGCTCTGTATTATTATACTTATCACGATATAATTTTGATGTTTCAATAGCAATAATACTACCAATTTCAGTAGTGCTAATAAATTTAATATCTTCTTTTTTTAATAGTTTAATATCATCTGGTATAGGAACACTATATGTTTTTCTACCACTAAGTTCATTACTATAATTATTACTATTTACAATAATATACTTAAGATTGCCTAATTTATCAAAAATAATTTCAGTATCAACACCTATTTTTAAAATAGAAATAGTAGGATCATCAATAATAATAGTATCTGAAGGCAGTTTTGGCTTTGGTGGTGCCTTTAGTGGTGCCTTTAGTGTGTCTTTTTTTTCTAATGTATTTGTTTTTTCTATTTTGTCTATTGATTCCGTTTGTTTTGCGAGTATCTTGTTTTTCAAACGTAATTTTATTCTTGTAGCATTATCAGTAGCACTGGTAGCACCAGTAATTAATTTAGGTGCTGGCATTTTTTAAAACTATACAAATAAATCTATATAAATTTATAGAACTATTAACTAATATATTTTATTTAGTAATATTCATTAATACTTATTTAGTTTAACTATTAAAATATCAATTTTTTATATTATTTATTTTATTTTGACATTTTTTTATAGAGATTAATAGTTAAACTAAATAGGATAAATAGTATAAATAGAATAAATAGTATAAATAGAATAAATTATAATAAAATTGAAAATATTTATATGTATATGATATATAATATATAATACATAATACATTATACATTATACATTATACATAAAATGCAAACCCAAAATGAAGAATGGCATGCCATTTGGTCTAATAATAGTAAAACTGCATTTACACTTAGTAAACAAGATAATACAAGTTTAATTATAAATAAAGGATGTTGGGTAACATTACCTGGAAGAAATGATAAATGTATTATTACTAAACTATTTAGTTTGAATAAAAAAGATATTGGACCTAATGGCATGACTTATTTACCTTGGAGAGAGGATGAGAAAAGATTTGCATCTTTTTCATGGAGTATGCGAGGTGATTCACGCTTTATAGTATGTTACCCTACTGGAAGAAATACATACGGTCAACATATTGATTGGGATAAAGTATATGTATGTGAACCACCTACAGATATCACAGCAGAACAAATACAAATAATTTTAGACGAAAATGATAATTAACTAAAATAATATTTTTTTTTTAATTATTTATCTTAAATAAAATTTAAAAAATAATTATTTATAATTATAAAATTATTATAAAAAATGAATAATAATTACAATATCAAAATAAATAATGAAATAATTACATTTAAAAAATTAAATAATATATTATATTCGTCAATATATCATTTATATTATAATGAAATAAATAGATTAATAGATTATGAACGACTATTATTTACAAAAAAAAGTTTAACTAATCCAAAATATTTATTTGTATCATTATATTCTAATTCAAAATATAAAGTAAATTTTGGTATATTTACAAATAATAATACTAAATTTCAATGGTCTATTATAAATAATTATATTTATAATCTGGAATATAAATTATATTTAACTATATATAAAAATAAATTAATATTATCTAAATATAAATATAAATGGTGTTTAGAAAATAATATTATTAAACATAATAAAACCGGATTATATATTTCTTGTGATTTTGAATATAAAATAATAGTCACTTTAGATAAATCAAAAGCAATACAAATTTATATAGAAGATGACACAATACATTTTTTTAAATCTAATATAAGAGTTCAGTTTGAAATAAACAATATAAAAAATAATGTAAAAATAAATAAATTTATGTTAAATATAGATAATAAACTACCTAATAAACTATATAATTGTAAATTAAATACAATTTGCATTTTATTATCTGCAGGTACAAGTTCAAGATTCAATAACATTAACTCTAATACTCAATCTAATAATAAATATTCTAAACAATTATATCCTATAGATAATAAACCTTTAATATTATATTCTATTGAAACTATTATAGATGTAGTATATAAATTAATCATTATAACTAATATTGAGTGTTATGATAAAATTAAAAATATTATTAATGAAAAATATAATTATCAAAACGATAAGAAAAAAAAAATAATACTATTAATAAATAATATTAATTGTAGATTAGAAAGTATCAATACAGGCTTACACTATATTAATAAATATTATAGAAACAATAATTTAAATAATATAATAATACACGATGTTGCCAGACCTTATATAACACTAGACTATATAAAAACTTTAACGAGTAGTAATAATACTACATATTTCTATTCACAATACTATTTAAAATTAACAAATGGATTAATGCATATTGATAATGAAGTTGTTGATAGAGATAAATATATTGAATTATGTACACCATTATGTATTAATTATAAATTATTTAATTTTATTTTTACAAATTATATACAAAAAGAGAATATGATTACTTATGAATTTATACCTATATTAAAAATATTAAATATAAAATGTAATTTTATAGAAGGACATTATAAATATTTAAAAAAAATAACCACAAGAGATGATATATAACTATCATAGTCTAGAATATATTATTTTTATATTTTTCTTCATTATTAATTTTTATATTATTTATAAATGTAATATATAATACTTTTCTTTTATGTGTATCATTATTATCAATACTTTTAAATTTTTCATCTAATAATGTAATTAATTCAATAAATATAGAACAATTATCTATATTATTACATTCTTCATCATCACTAATTAATTCTGCAAGTCCATAATCAATAAATGAAAGATTATCATTTAAAATCACAATATTTTTTAAATTAAACTCTGGATAATATATTTTATTCTGAGTTAAAATATTAAAATTATTAGTAATTTGTTGTGTCCAATCTTCTGGTAAAATAAAATTATTATATAATGAATTACCCATATAAGTCATTTTAATAATATTTGTATTATATTCATTATATTCATTATATTCATTATATTCATTATTTACATCATCATATATAAATTGTATTATATTAGGTATTCCAGATAGTTTTTTTAATATTGCTAATTCTTTATTAAAAATATCATTAATATTATTATGTTTAATATGAGTCCAACGTAATATAGAATTATATGCTTTTATGACCATATTACCACAAAGATAAGTATTTGATGTAGATCCATAACTATATGTTTTTAATATATTATTATTAAGAAAAGTATTATGTAAAGTAAATTTTGATATAATATGATTTATATCATTCATTAGAGCCCACGTTTTTTCAGTTACATTTATACCTTTTACACAACAATTTATAATTATAAAGATTAACTCATACAATCTTTTATTTTTAAATAAACTATATTGTTTTTCAGTATCATAAGAAATATTATTTATTTTATCATAACTTATAATTTCATTATTATTAATTTCATTATTATTAATTTCATTATTATTAATTTCATTATTTTCGTTATGTATACCTTTATAATTTATATTATTAATAATATAATTATAGATAACATCAAAAATAATATTAGATGTTATAATAGAATTATTGTCTGTATTATTTGTTAATAATTGATTAATATTATGATTAAGAACACTATTTAATTCATCTAAATTATCTCTAATACTTTTATAATTAGGACTATTTAATATAACATATAAATTATTTTGTGTATTTGTAGAATAATTTTTTTGGTATACAGTATCAATAATATTATATATATTTAATTCATTATATAATTTAGAAATTAATATATCTACTTGATCATATATTGGATACATTTTGCTCAATAAAAATGGTAAACATTTATTTTTTATGATATAAAAATGTGTTGAATGAAATGTACTTTTAAATTTATATAATGGTTCAATATATTTTTCATTAATTGGCATAGCATTTAAACATATAATATCCCAATCTTCTGGAATTAATTGTATATATTTTTTAATATTATCAGTTTTTGAAATAAATATATCATCTTCTGTAATAACAGTATAATCATCAAAATTTAAATATCCATATATCATTGCTCTTATATGACTACAATAACAAGCTAATGGTCCATCTTCAATATTAATATTTATATCATTTATATCTGAAAACTCACTTATTACAAGATTATTAATAGTTTCAATTTTAATTAATGGATTAAATTGTATCATAAACTCTAATATAAACTTTAAATCATGAATTAAATTATACTTTTCTTTCCAATAAGTTGCTTTTAAATGAACAAATTCTGTAATTGCTAATTTTTTATATTCAGTAACAGCAGATATATATCGTTTTAAATCTTTTTCAATATTTATTAATATAAAATTACTTTTTATATTTTTTTTAAATATTTTATCTTCAAATAAAGTTTTTAAATGTATAATGTCTTTACATTGATTAAAAGCAAAATAATTATATTGAAATTGTTTAACATCTGTTCCAGAACAACTTTTATCCTTATAAGTATTTACTATATTTTCCACATCTTTTATATTTTGTAATTCTTGATTAATATCTACGAAATCAATATCAATATCAATATCTATATTATCATAACTATCTAATTTTATATAATTATAAAATTTTTTAACTTCTTCTAAAATATCTATTAAATTTAATTTATTATTATAATTTACATATAATGATTTATGTTTAGTATAATCAATTATATTAGTTTTATTAATATATAAATTAAATACTTTAATATTTTTTGTAAATGTATATAATCTAAAAAAAACATCATCATTTTTTAATATTAATTCTGGAAATGATTTATAATTTAAGTTTATAAATTTATTATCAAACATATTTGTATGATATAATATAGCTCCATATCCTTCTGGTATAATATGAGTAATTGGTATAAATAATGATTTATTATATTTAAAAATTTTATGAGAAGTATTTTTATTTAATAAATCTATAGATTGCCCACTTGAACATATAATACATTTATATTTATTGTATGCTTCAATATAATTTTTAATAAAATCTATATCAAATAAAATATCATCATCAATTGTAATAATAATATTATTTTTATAAAGTTTTAAAGCAGGTATTAATTTTCTATATGAACCAATATTTTCAGTATTTGTAAAAAAAATTTGTGGTATACTTTGATTTTGTATTTTTACATCACATACATTATTTATATTTAATTCAGTTTGTAATTTATTTATTATATCATCATTAATACCATTATCATAAAATAATGGGTCAGAAGAATAAAATATATGAATTATATCTGGTAAGTAGGATTGTGTAAATAGATTTTTTATAACTTGTTTAAGTAAATCTATTCTGGAATCAATTATTGTTAAAGATATAATTAGTTTATTATCCATTATAATAATTATTATATACAATTATATAATTGCAAATATAAAGTAGAATATTTATAGCTTTATGATTATAGCTTTATATTAATTTTTACTTCATAAAAATAGAAATACTTTGTTTTATTTTATTATAATCATCCATTGTCATTTCTTCTACTTTAGGTAATTCATTCTCTGATTTATGATCCCAACTACTTGATTTTAAATTTGTCATATAATCAGGACTATAATTATATTTTAAAAAATAATAGGGGTCATTTGGTATAGATACATTTTTTAGAGTTAAAAAGTTTATTTTTTTTAATGGAAAAAAATATTTAATATCCCAAGTTTTTCTAAAAAAAGCCATACATTTATTATCATGTATATAATTAAAAATAAATAAATCTATAAAAGGCCACGTATAAACATCTTTTGAATTTATTAGTTTTTCATTAATACTTTTTCTTGTAATAATATTTGTATTATTTTTTAAACATACTTTTAATAAATAATTATCAAATTTTAAAAATGTTAAACTATCATTATTATATTTTTCTAATATTGCTGGTAATTTATCTAAAATAGTATGACTTACTAATAAATCAATATCATCATCCCATGGTATAAAATCATTATGTCTAATATATCCTAATAATGTTCCAGATATTAACATATAATCAATATTAAATTCATCTAACATTTGTATTGTTTTTTCTAATAGTTCTATTGCAAGATGTTTATTTTTACCAAACCCTCTATCATCATTAAAATATGTTTTAAAAATATTAACTTTTTTATCATCCATAGTTATAAATAGTAATATTATTTATATAATGATATGAATATATATTTTATAATATATATTATATATATTTATATAATAATAAATATTTAAACTCTTAAAGGTGTAAAATGAAAAAAATATTATTCATTATGTTTCAAGGTTTAGGAACAAATCAAAAAAGGTGGAACGAACATACTGAAAGCCGTTTTTTAGATAGATTAAAAGAATTAGGAAGTGTCTATACTTATCAAGATAAAATAAATAATATTTGGCATTATAATAAATCATCCAGTGAACCAGATTCAATGTGGTATGATTATGATGCTGATATTGATATTGATTTGTCTTATGTAAGATGTAATACACATATAAAATTAGTATATCATGATTTAATACAAAAATATAAAAATTTAGATAATTATATAATCATACCTATTGGATTTTCATTAGGTGGATATATGGCTCTCTATTTCGTGCAGCATTACAAGAATACACATCCTACTCTATTTAAAAACGTCATTATGTTAGATAGTAGTGGTTTTTCACCAGATAATATGAAACAAAAATTGGAAGCATATTCAAAATATAGTTATATTAAAAATATTACTAATAATACTTATAAAAAAATGCTACAAAGATTAAAAACGATGCCAGAGAATAGTAATGGGAATGGGAATGGGAATAGTAATAGTAATAGTAATAGTAATGATAGTGATACTAAAACTCAACTAATTACTCTAATTAACCAAATTAATAATATTAATATTTATTTTAGATTACTTTCTGCTGCAAAATATTTGAAATTTGAGTTTTCTATACCTACCACATTATTTGTGAATATTCAAACTTCTGATAAAAATATATATACTGATTCCATGAATAAACTAAGATTATATGAAATAGAACTTTATAAAAAACATAATCCAGATACATTTACATCAATCATAGTTAATAATCAATCACATTATATATACTCTAAAATACAAACTGCTAAAGAAATTATTAAATATATTAAGAGTATTATTGATGGTTGATGTTTGTTGGTGATTGATGGTGATGGTTTCTATAAATAATAAAAATTGATTTTTTTATAGACATAATTTATTTATAAACTAATATATTATTATTGTTGATATAATAAAAATGAGTGATTATATACCTACTAAAGGTTATATATACCTATTGAAAATGTGTGATACCAATAATTTAATTATTTATAAAGTTGGTAAAAGTATTAATTTTTACCAAAGATATAAAGGATATAACTTTGCTGTCATTTTAATTTTTATTGATAGCGATGATATTGATAAAGATGAAACAGACATTATTAAATTATTTAATCAAAACTGTAAATTAAATAAAGGTAGAGAATTTTTTATAGCACAAGATGATTTATTTGTAAAAAAGCTATTTTTAGATTATTTTACTGAGAAAACTAATAGAAGTATTGCTGCAAATATTATTACGAAAAAGATATTAGAAGAAAAAATATTAGCAAAACAATTATTAAAAAATAAAAAATTAGATAAAAAGATATTACAAGAAAAGATAGTTGTTAAAGAAGATAGTAATAATAATATAATTTATAATACTAATTGTGATAAAACATGTCCTACATGTAAAATAGTATTTAAGTATTCAAGTAGATTAAAATCACATTTTCAATTAACATTTCATTGTAAAAAAACACCTGATGAAATTAAAAATTATTTTCTAAATATAAAAAAACAAAAATCAAGATGTTTAATGACATATGCAACAAGTACAAATAATATTTTTAAATGTGAAAAATGTAATAGTACTTATACATTTTTACATAATCTAAATAGACATAAAACACATTCAAAATGTGCTACTAATACGACTAATACTAATACTACTAATATTGCTAATATTGCTATTACTACTACTAATACTAATAGTATTAAAATTATTAAAAATAAAATTAAAAAATAAAATTAGAAATTTCTAAATTAAATATAAATTAAGTTAGTTATTTCATCAAAATTGCAAATTAAATAAAAGTATACATTATTTACGAATATATTATTTTTTAGTAATTAAATGCATTTTTTAGTATTTTTAGTGATACATAACATATACTTAGTGAAGATCGTATATGCACTATTTCATAGCATTTATACTTATTACATATATATATGCTATTTATTCACCTATTTTTATTTATTTATTTTTTTATACTTTATACTTTATACTTTATACTTTATACTTTATACTTTATACTTATTTATTTTATATTTTATATTACTTCTTATTTATTATTATTTACTTACTTACTTATTTATATTATTACTATTATTACTATTATTATATTTATTATGTTATTATTAATTATTATTTATGTTATATGTTATTGTATATTTTATATAAAAATGTGTACGTACGCGTACGCGATGCTCCCCCCTCTCTGTTAAAGTATTGTATAAAATATTGAAGAACTATAGAAATCACACTAAAACACAGGAAATAATACGGTATAAGCAAATGATACAGGATGATAAGCAAATGAGTAAGAAGAACATAATATATACAAAGGTGCATATAAAACATAAGAAACGCACATAGAGCAAATAATAACAGAACACATACAAATACAAATCATATGCAGGGTATGTATAATAATGTAAAACGAGTATATATTGTCAAGGCAAAAGATTAGAGTGATTAAGTGCGCATACACATTATCATTTGCAATTACCGTATAATATATGTAATATAAACGTAAAAGAGCAAATGAGTAAAATAACACGCAAATGTTTATGAGAGAGGGGGGAGAGAGGAGAGGCAAAATATTTTAAAAATATTTTTCAGAAAACATATATTTATAAAAAATAAAAGAATTTATTTTAACAAAAATAATCTATCTCATCTATCTCATCTATCTCATCTATCTCATCTATCTCATCTATCTCATCTATCTCATCTATCTCATCTATCCAATATAAGTTTAATTACATAAATGTATATATATAAAATATTAGATTTATAAAAATATATAAAATATTAGATTTATAAAAATATAAATCATAAATAATGTAATAAACAAATGATTATTTCAGACAACAAATGATTATTTCAGACAACAAATGATTATTTCAGACAACAAATGATTCTTTAAGACAATAAATGGATTCTTTAAAAAAGCAAATGATTATTTTAGACAGTAAATGATGCATTTCAGTAAGCAAATGATAAATGAAAACATTTGATATATAATATTACATTTAAAATAGAAATAAATACATATAATACATAAGATAAAAAATAAATCATTTGCTATTAATTTAAAAAAATAAAATATAAGTATAAAATAAATATTAAAAATAAAATATTAAAAATAAAATATAAAAGAATAATTATATAAATATTTATAAACAAAATAATTAATAAAATGGATAAATCTTGTCCTACTTGTAAAAAATATTTTACTTATGCCAGCAGATTGAAAACTCATTTAGAAACAACCATACATTGTAAAAAAACTCCTGAAGAAATTGAAAGTTTTTTTTTACAATTTAAAAAACAAGCAGATTTTAAATGTGATATTTGTAATAAGGATTTTACAAAAAAGCAAAACTTACAAAGACATATTAATAATTCAAATTGTAAGATTGAATATGAAAAAAAAGAAAGAGAAAAACAAATAGCAATATTACAAAAACAAATTGATGAATTAAAAAAACCTATACAAAATACACAACAACCAATATCTAATCAACCAATATCTACTCAACCAATATCTACACATCCAATATCTACACAACCAATATCTATTCAACCAATATCTACTCAACCAATATCTACAAATTCAACATCTACACAACCAATAAATGGAGAACCAGCATCTACACAATTAACAGCTACACAAATACAAATTATTAATAATAATCATAATGAAAGAATAATTAATAATAATTTAATAATTAATAATACTATAGTTCAACATATTTATCCTTTAGGATATGAAAAATTACCAAATATTTCACAAGATGAAATGATGAGATTATTAGAATTAGGAAATGAAGGTGTAATAGAAATTGTTAAATTAGTTTGTGAACAAGATGAAAATAAAAATTTTTATAAATTAAATATGAATAAAAAAAATATTTCTTTTTTAAGTAATCAATATAAAATAGATATATGTCAAGAAACAGAATTAAAAAAAACTTTGTTAAAGCAATGTATTATTCTTACTTATCAAATGTTAATAGCGTGTAGTCCTTTATTATCTTCTGAGAAAATGTGTTCAATAAATACTAATCTACAAAATATGTCTGATAAAATGAAAATGGAAATATATGATAATGGATTAAAAAATATTATAGAATATGAATTAAGAAATAATAATAAAATAACAAAAGATAAAATAATAAAATATACAAAAGAAATAAATGAGAATATAGATATAAAAGAACAAGCATTAATAAATTATAATAATGCATTACAATTGAAAGATAAAAGTAATAAATTATTATTACCATGTATTACTTTATGTGAAATAAATAGTGAATTAGGTAATCCATTAAATTTACATGAAATGTCAGTTGAATTTACATATAGGGATTTTGATACTAAAAGGTTTGAAGATACAACCTATTTAAAATATTGGAACAAGAGAATAATAGATGAAGATAGATATATTAAATCACATCCTAATGTATCATTATGTGATATTGCTAATTTTGAAAAAAGAAAAATAGAAATAATTATAAATATAGAATTTATGAAAAACCAAAGTGATAATATGAGACAGTATAATAATAATAATAGATTAGTAAATAATACTAATTTTATATTAAGAATACCAATTGATTATATAAAAGAAAATGAAAACTCTCACCCTAATTCATATAATCCATCAATCCATCCATCAATCCCTATCTCTACTTAAATCTTGGGTTCCATTTATTAGAACCACTTATAAATTTATTGACAAAAGGATCTTTCATTTTCTTTTCAAAAATAGAAGCATGTTCAAAATCAATAATCCATATTTTTTTATTGTATTCAATAAAATTATAACCAGTAATATCTGGATATTCTACTTTATTATCTGCTAAAGTTGTAATAATTGTGCGTATTTCATCAAAATAATATTCATCAAGGTCACGCGCATTTTCACCATGCATATCAGATAAGTTCAAGCTGTCAATTTTTTCCATTATCATCACTTTTGTTGTTTTATCATAACTAATAATTTTAGGAACATTAATATTAGTAAGCTTTAGATTATAAACATACATCTGCATAGTATATTCATGTTCTTCAACATTTTGTTTTGTATATACTGAAACTGAATTACTTATTTCTATATTTGATTCTGGGATAGGCATTTTATTATTATTTATTAAATTTTTTTTATTAACAACTTTTTTAATTTTAAAAAATGTATTATATCTATCTTTATATATTATTTTTATATTTAATTTATAGTTTATACTTATGTAAAATTATTTTCAATTTTATATAATATTATAAAAAAAAGGGGGGGTGGTGGTGTTGGTGTTAGGGTGTGGTGTCTAACGGTGTTATTGTAGTAATACCAAGTTTGAAAAATACGTATATTTAACAGCAGATCGTGCCAAAATCTGCTGGCTATGTAAATATATTGTATTTCTATAAA